>OCTX014558042.1_pt1 | contig 74640 bp, 55 predicted proteins | sample 1539691 | NCBI WGS metagenome assembly OCTX01 (sample SAMN02144231, study PRJEB22623) | gut metagenome | biome: sheep rumen | host: Ovis aries | place: New Zealand
GGAATGATCAAATAGATTTACCAAGCGACGCTATTTATGAGTATGGCGTAGCATTGTAAGAAATACCGTCACTCACTGACGTTAAACAGGGGGACAAAAGCGCAAACCCATTATCTACTCAATCATGAAAAAAATTATTCTTGCTATCGCGCTATGCATTGTATGCGCCGGAGGATTTGTATCTTGTAACAAAATCACAAACAAATCTGTTTTTATTCCCTTAACTGACCAAGAACTGGAAGACATCCGGGAAGTTGATACTAACTTCTGGGATTATGTTAACGACAGTATTTGGCGCAAGGCCGCTAAGTATGAGACTGACAGTATCAAACAAGTTTTCGGGGATGTTACATACCGAGATATACATGAGTACTACCAATTTAGACGTGATACAGCCTACTGGCTTCCTTTATTACGCAAATGGGACAATGAACATGCACAGATGTTCCCCAATGTAGATGAGAAATTTGATTCTGTTATGAATTCTTACTTTAGCATTCTTTCTAAGGGGGATATGAATGCATTCCAGGAGCTACCGGACAATGTTCGGCATTATATCGAAGAATTACCCGATTGGGAAAGTGTTACATGTTATGACTATTATATAAGTATCATTCAAGATTATATCTACCCGGATTTTATTTCTGATTACGACTATATCGCTATGAAACGCCAAGAAGACACATGCAATTGGGACAAAAAGATAAAACATACCTACGATTATATAATTTGGTTGGATTCATCTTCTATGAAGTAAAATTCGCTTCTATATGAAACGCTTTTTTCTATTTGCTCTCCTATTGGCGGCGGTAGGTATATCCTATGCGAATGACTACTACTCCGACATCAAAGATGCCCAAAAAGGCCATAAGATAGCCCAGTATAATATCGGCATCTACTATTATAATGGCACGGGAGGCGTCAGTCGCAACTACGAGAAGGCAGTTGAGTGGTTTCGCAAATCCGCCAATCAAGGTTACGCTTCTGCGCAGTCGGCATTGGGACAAATTTATAGCGACGGGAACGGAGTGCCTAAAGACTACTCCATGGCTGTCTATTGGTACACGAAAGCGGCTGCACAAGGCCATGACGGAGCCCAAAACAATCTGGGCGTTCTTTATGGCAGAGGACATGGCGTACCGAAAGATCCCTACAAAGCATTCGAACTATACAGCAAAGCTGCCGCACAAGACAACATGGTTGCGCAATATAATGTAGGAAACTGCTATGCCAACGGGAAAGGTGTAACCAAAAACGAATATTCCGCTTTCCGTTACTACCAGAAATCCGCTGAGCAAGGGTATGCCAAGGCACAAGACCAATTAGGCGACTGCTATCACTACGGCAGAGGCGTGAGCGAGAACGACTATACGGCGGTCACATGGTATCGGAAAGCCGCTGAGCAAGGCATCGTCAACTCACAGAGTGCGCTCGGTATCGCCTATTGCAAAGGGGAAGGCGTATCCAAGGACTTCGACTGGGCGGTTCACTGGCTCAGAAAAGCGCAAGCCGAACTGGATATGATGGAAAGAATCCAGAACGAGAAGCGAAAAAACAAGGAGGCAGGCTATGACGATGATGAGGACGAGGACGACGACGACGAGGACAACAAGTACAATGCATTCACCCATTATTTAAACACCCGCTACCTCTATATCGCCAGTTACGAGTTAGGCATGTGCTATTACAACGGCAGTTGCGGGAAGACCCGCGATTATCAAACGGCGCTGGCTTGGTTCCGCGACGCAGCGAACCATGACAACTACGACGCTATGTATATGGTAGGCCGCTGTTATGCTTTGGGTAACGGAGTAGCCCGGAACAAGACCACCGCATTCGAATGGTACAGCAAGGCCGCCTATAACGGACAAACGGACGCGGCATACGAGTTGGGACTATGTTATAAAAACGGAAGCGGCGTGGGGAAAGACGCGGAAAAAGCACTCGACTACTTCGAGAAAGCCGCGGATAAAGGACATGTGGAGGCTATGTACGAAGCCGGGCAGGCTTATGAGGAAATGGAGATTGACACCTATGCCGGGGACTGGTATCTCGATATGATCAAGAAAGGCAACGAGGCACAAAAAGCCAAGGCGGAGAAACGTCTTCAGGTGCTCTCGGACAATTATATATACACCCATACCTATAACATGTTCGCCAGCAGGGCGGCGTACGACTATATCCACCAGGGCTCTCTTACCCTCAAGGCCGCCCACGCGGAGGAAAAGATCTACACCAAGCAGACGACCTCGCAAGATTACACCTATCGGACAACCGGTAGATGGGAAGCAGAAAACCTGCCGACCGGCAAATACTACGTCAAGCGGGTTCGTGAGAACTGGGAAGACCGGTACGACACCATCACCATCGTCCATCCGTCTTCAACGGTCACTTTGCCTCCGATGCAACCCAAGACCGGAACGCTGGTTGTCAAATCCCGCCCCAAAAAAGCCTTCGTCTATGTGGACGGAGTCAACATGGGTGTCACGCCATGGACAGGGCAGGTGCAGATAGGCGAACATAAGGTGCGCGTAGGTGGCAAGAAAGGCCGTATTGACGCTCCTACCCAGTCTATCCGGGTGCCATACAAAGGCTCCACATCCGCGGATTTCAAACTCAAGAGCGAATGGTATCACGGCTCCGATTGGCATCCGGATCACTACCTGGAACCGATGTACGGCATTGAGTTCGCCCAATATGAGCGCCACCACTACGCGGGCGTGCGATACGGATGGATCCCTAAACGCTTCGGTCTCGACGTGACAGCCCTGTACGGTATCACCAATCAGGAACTATCCGCGACCATAGGTCCCACCTTCCGGCTCACCAGTTTTGACTGCCCCCTCAGCCTGCAACTGGCACTCGGAGGAGGTGCCATGTACCGATTTACGGATAAGCATATTACATGGGTGGCTGATGCGGCTCTCCGATTCGGATTCAAAGAAGGGTACAAAGACCATAAATTCGGTTGGTGGTCTTTCTCTCTGGGCGCGAGATACTACGACGGACGATACATACCTACCGCATCCGTCAGTCTGATGCCTATCCGGGCACTCACCTTAGCGGCTATGGCACTGGAGGATGATTTCCCGCGTATCTATACCGAGATCCAGGCAGGACACGAGTTCCGATCCAGTCAATGGATGATGGGTGCACAACTAAACTATATCCCCGGTCATTTAGGTATCGGAACGGATTTTATGATTGGTTTCGAAGGAGGATGGGATGTCATGATAGGACCTGTTTTCCGTCTCACGCCGGACTATATACCCTTTGATTTCCAACTCTATCAGGGCTTCGGCTACGGACAGTTTGACCGGAACGGTTTCATGGCGCATACCAGCCTGAAGTTCGCGTTCGGACATAATCTGCCCTACTGGGGATTATGGAGTTTCAATATCGGTTGTATCTATGGTAGCGGAAACGTAGGAGTGACCTTCGGCGTGAGCCTGCCGATCATCTCCATAATCGGTACTGCCGGTGCTGCATCCGTACTGTATCTGTAGCGCGGCAAGGGCGCGGTTTAGCGCAAGCGGAGCTTGCTGTTGAGCGAGCTCCGCTCTGTTTAGCGCTTCGCTGTTTAACCGCGTAGCACTTAACCGCGGCTCTGCCGCACTTAACAGCGACCAAAGGTCGCACTCAACCAAAAAACGGCAGCCGAAATGGCTACCGTTTTTGTTGCTCAACCAGGACTCTCGCTTGCATCATCCTCGTAAGCGCCTCAAAACTACGTTTTAAGGGTTGTTACTCGGATGAACTGCGCTCTCCCCACAAATTAAAATTTGCGGGGACCCCGAATGGTGGGTCCGAGTCCATAGATTAAGACAAAAAAAAGAACAACCACCGGATGGTGATTGCTCTTTTTTGTTGCTCAACCAGGACTCGAACCCAGACAGACAGAACCAGAATCTGTAGTGCTACCATTACACCATTGAGCAGTCACTTTTCGAAAGCGGGTGCAAAGGTACTGCTTTTTTCTGAACTGACCAAATTTTTTTGAAAAAAAATGCAAAGAAAATGAAATTTTGCGTTTTTATTTGCGTATATTGGATTTTTTTAGTACCTTTGTAGCGGATTTTGTGCGCATACATGCACACATATGCGAAATAAATTAGGAAAATGAGCAAAATGAAGGAATTTATAGAAAAATCACACCATATCGTGATCTTCACCCACATGGCCCCTGACGGCGATGCGATGGGTTCCTCCCTGGCGTTGTGGCATTGGTGCAAACAAGCCCCTCTCTGTCCCCCCATGAAGGGGGGAAGCCCCATGGAAGGAAGAGCGGTGACGGTGATAGTGCCGAATGCTTTTCCGGATTTCTTAGGCTGGTTGCCCGGTGCGGATCAGGTGAAGATATACGAGAAAGAAGCGGAAGCTTGCAATAGACTGATTGCAGAAGCGGACCTGTTCCTCTGCACCGATTTCAACGATCCGAAACGCATCGGTCCGATGGGCGAGAAGATGTTAGCCAACAGCGCTCCGAAAGTGCTGATAGACCATCATCTATTAGTCGAAAGTCAAAAGTCGAAAGACCGCGACGAAGTCGCTCAAAGCCCCAAGGAGTGGTACACCGAAAAGTATGTGGACACCGGAGCGAGTTCAGCTTGCGAGATCGTATATCGGCTGATTACAGCCATCAGCCATCAGCCATCAGAAGTCAGCCTTGAGATAGCGACCTGTATTTATACGGGTCTGATGACGGACACGGGGAATTTCAGCTACAACTCGACCAACGCAGAGTTATACGATATCGTCGCTTCTCTTTTACGCGCGGGCGTGCAGAAAGACGAGATATACAACGCGGTCTTTAACCAGTTCTCGTCCGACCGAATGCGTCTGACCGGCTATGCGCTTTACCGCAAGATGCGTATCTATCCCGAGTACCACCTGGCGCTCATTACCCTGACAGCGGACGAGTTGGACCAGTTCCATTACCGGAACGGCGACTGCGAAGGAATCGTGAACATGCCGCTGCAGATTGCCGATGTCTATTACTCGGTGATGATGCGTGAAGAGCGCGCCAAACCCGGAACGCCCAAGTCACGGATTCGTATCTCGCTGCGTTCCCAAGGCGACCGACCGGTTAACATCTGGGCGCAAGAAGTATTCCACGGCGGAGGACATATGAACGCCTCCGGAGGCGAACTGTTAGGTTCTATTCCCTTCGCCGTCAATATCTTTGAACAAAGCTACAAGAAATACGTGAAAAGTGAAAGGTGAAAGGTGAAAGGTGAAAGTTGAAAATTGAAAATTGAAAGTTGAAAGTTTAAAGTTTAAAATATATGAAAAAGACCTTTTTATTTGTTGCTGCAGCAATCATGAGCCTGACGGCAACAGCGCAGAACGAGACCCTCATGACCATCAACGGCAAGGCAGTGAGTGCTGAGGAGTTCTTGTACATCTATGAGAAAAACAACCAGGCAGGCGCTGTAGATCCCAAGACGATGGACGAGTATCTGGACATGTTCATCAATTTCAAACTCAAAGTGACGGAAGCAGAGTCCCAAGGGATTGACACGACTGCGAGTTTCAAGAAAGAGTTGAAAGGTTACCGCGCCCAAGCCACGCCGAAATACCTTCAGGACGAAGCAGCGATGGACAGCCTGATCGAGTTGAGCTGGCGTCATATGTCCAAGGACCGCCGTGCAGCGCATATCGCTATCCAGTGCCCCATGAGCGCCGACAGTGCACAGACAGCAGAGGCTCTGGCTAAGATCAACGAAGCCTATGAGCGCGTGACGGTAGGGAAAATGAAAGTTGAAAGGAAGAAAGTGAAAGGAAGATGGAAGAACGTGGAGAAACGCCAGCCGGTAGAGGCTTTTGACGCCGTAGCGCGCGAGTTGAGCACCGATCCGAGCGTACAGGAGACAGGAGGCGAGTTAGGATGGATCACTCCGTTCCGTTATGTCTATCCGCTGGAAGAGGCAGTCTATAACACGCCCGTAGGCGACATCAGCAAGGTCTTCCGCACGCAGTACGGTTTTCATATCGTGAAGGTAGAAGAAGAGCGTGATCACCTGGAGGTGAAAGCCAGCCATATCATGAAGATGGTTCCTGCAGACAGTCTGGACGCTATCAAGAAAGCGCAGATAGACAGCATCGCAAGCGAGCTTGCCAAGGCACAAAGGGACAATGTACAAAGTACAAAGGAGATTTTTGCCGAAGTAGCCAAACGCGAGAGCGACGACCGCGGCAGCAGTGCCCGTGGCGGTGAGTTAGGATGGTTCGGAAAGGGAATGATGGTCAAGCCGTTTGAGGACGCCGCCTTCAGCATGAAAGCCGGTGAGATCAGCGCTCCTGTCCGTTCGCAATACGGATGGCATATCCTCTACAAAGAGGCGGAACGCGGCATTCAGCCCTTGGACTCGATGCGCGCACAGATCCAGCGTCAGGTGCTCCGTGACGAACGCGCACAGGAAGCCGACAAAGCCTTTATCCGCAAGACCCGCGCCGAATACAACCTGCCGGCAGAGATGAGCGACGCAGAGGTAAAAGCCTATGCCGACGAACATCTGGAGGAGAAATATCCCGAGTTGCGCCATCTGGTACAGGAATACCACGACGGAATCCTGCTCTTCGAAGTCTCGCTGCGCGAGGTATGGGACAAAGCCGCCAAAGACACCGCAGGATTGGAGCAGTTCTTCAAAGCCAACAAGAAAAAATACACCTGGGCAGCCCCGAAATGGAAAGGTTACCTGATCCAGGCGAAAAACAAATCCAGCCTCAAAGCCGCCAAAGCCATTATCAAGAGCGCAGAAGCCGACTCTATCCAGAGTTATATTGCACGCCGCGTCAACTGCGACAGCGTGACATACGTGAAGGTGCAACACGGCCTTTGGGAGCAAGGCAAGAACGGCGCTGTAGACAAATACGGATTCAAGGATAAGAAAGCCGCCTTCACCCCGAACGAGGAACTGCCGATCGTAGAATGCGTGGGCAAGAAACTGAAAGCACCTGAAGCATGGAACGACGAGAAAGGCAAAGTGACCACCGACTACCAGGACTATCTGGAAGCTGAATGGGTTAAGAAACTGCGCGAGAAATACGAAGTGAAGGTCAACCCGGAAGTCTGGGAGAAGGTGAAGAAATAGACCGCTTCGCTTAAAGAACAAAGACCGCAGGCAATGCCTGCTGAAAGACAAAAGACCGGTATGCGAAAGTACGCGCTCTACATATTTATCGTCGGGTTGTTCCTCTGTCTATACGGGGTTCTGCAAGTGCGTCCTGTCCGTTGGGACATGACCGACGACAAGCATTATAGCCTGAGCGAAGCCAGCAAGAGCCTGTTACGCCAGACCGATGAGCCGATCGAAGTGACACTGCTGCTGGACGGCGACCTGAATGCCGGATTCCGGAGGCTGAAGAAAGCCACCGAAGAGACGCTGGAAGAGATGAATGTCTTCGGGCAATTCACAATTAACAATTCACAATTAACAAAGAACATTGCAGATTCATTAGGCTTGCGTCCGATTGTGATTCACGAACGGGAACAAAACGGCAAGACCGCACAGACAACCGTTTATCCGTATGCTATCATGCAATACAAGGGTAAGCGGGCTGTGGTGACGCTGCTGAAGAACACGCGTGGGCTGAGCGGCGAGGAGAACCTGAACGCCAGTATCGAGCAGTTGGAGTTCGCCTTCATGGAGGTGCTGCACCTGCTGCAGCAGACAGAGACTCCGCGGGTGGCGATACTGGAAGGACACGGCGAGCCGGACGAAGCGCACACCTATGATCTGATGAGCGCGCTGAGCAAGTATTTCCAAGTGGATCGGGGAAGTTTAGTCGAAAGTCAAAAGTCGAAAGACCGCGACGAAGTCGCTCAAAGACCGATTGACATTCATATCTTAGACGGCTACAAAGCGATCCTCATCATTGATCCGCAAACGCCTTTCAGCGAGCAGGAACGGTTTATCATTGACCAATATCTCATGCGCGGCGGAGCGGTGCTGTGGGCGGTTAACGGCGTACGGTTCAGCGAACAGGTACTGCAGAGCGACGGTTTCACCCCTATCCTGCCTTTGGAAGTCGGATTGACAGACATGCTCTTCCGCTACGGTGTAAGAGTCAACCCCGCTCTGGTACAAGACATCCAGTGTCTGCCTATCCCCGTGAATGTCAGCAATGACCCCTCGCAACCGAACTTACAGCCGATGCCCTGGACCTACGCACCGCTGCTGCTGACCAGCCAGGGAAGCCCGGTCACAAAGAACATGGGACAAGTGATGAGCACTTTTGTCAGTCCTGTTGACGCAGTGGGCGGCGAGGACGGAATAGAGAAACGGGTACTGCTTGCCACCAGCACTGCCAGCCGTGTGACTGCCACCCCGGGCGAAGTGGATCTGAATGATCTGAACCCCGACATGAACGCTTTCCAATACCAGTACGTGCCGGTGGCGGTATCCATGGAAGGAGTATTCAACAGCGCTTTTGCCCACCGGATGGCGCCGGAAGGTATTGAGACCGACGAACCGATCCTCAAGACGAGCCGTAAGACCCGTCAGATCGTGATCGGCAGCAGCAGCATACTGCTGAACGAAATACAGAAAAACCAGGCTTTGCCGATGGGATATGACCGGTACAGCGGCATGCAGTTCAGCAACCGGGATTTTGCGGCAAACGCATTATTATGGCTGACTGACAGCGAAGGGCTCATTTCGCTCCGCGAGAAAAGTGTGGCGTTGAGGCTCCTGAACGACAAAAGAGCCCATGACCAACGGACACAAGTACAAGCCGTCAGTACGATCCTGCCGGTAGCTATCCTGGCTATTATTGGCGGCATAGTATTTGTGATACGCAAGAGAAAATACGTGAAATAGTTGAAAGAAGTATGATAGGTAAAAGAGGAAAATTAATGATGCTTATTCTCGCCTCGCTGGTATTTCCTGCGACGGCAGAAGAGTTATTGAACTATCCGCTGGACACGGTGAACGGCGAAGAGGTGTACCGCTACCAAGTGGAGAAAAGTATCGGATTGTATCGCGTAGGTATCAATTTCAATGTATCGCAGAGCGAGATCATTCGTCTCAACCCGCAGTTGAGAGAACGCGGTCTGCATTACGCTGAGATCCTGCTGATCCCTACAGGAAGGAAAGTGGAGCCGAAAGCGGCGGTTAATGATGCACCGAAGGTGGTTAATGAAGAGCCGAAGGTGCTGAAAGAAGAGCCGAAGGCGGAGGTTAATGAGGTAGCCGATTCTGTCAAGGTAGATAGCGTCAAGGCGAATAGCATGGAAGCGGACAGCGTCCAGGTAGACAGCGTGGCGGTAGATACTATCGCGGACACACGCCACGTGGTGGAACTGGCTCTGATGCTGCCTTTTGAGAGCCAGCAGACCAAACGGAGCGGGAACGCAGAACGGATGATGGAGTTTTATCAGGGTGCATTATTAGCACTCCGGGACATGCAGAATGACAGCACCCTTTACCGCCTGCGCGTATATGACACAGAGCGTAGCGAGCGCAAGGTTAAAGAACTATGCGACAGCACTATCCTGGATAGCGTACAAGGAATATTGGGACTTGTCTATCCTATTCAGATAGAACGTGTAGCCGAATGGTGCGAGTTGCACAAAGTACCTCTGCTGCTTCCGTTCAGCGACGAGATGGATCTGGCGCATTATTCCCAAGTGATGCAGTTCAACTCGACAGACACCCAGGAAGCAGACAGTCTCTGCACTTGGTTCAGCAAACAGGAGAACTGCCATTTCGTTGCCGTTGAGGTGCGTGAGTCGGATCTCGCTTCTTCTATCCGCACGCTGCGCAAGCAGATGAAGAAAAACGGACTGAACTACAGCGCTCTGCCCTTGCGGGATTTGATGAACGACAGTGCGTTCTACGCCATGGACAGTCTTGCCGAGAACATCATTATCCTGCATAGCGACCGGTACCAACATGTGCGCATGCTGCTTCCGCATCTCGCGAAACTGCAAGAGGCAGGCTTCCGCATCCGGATAATGAGCCAATATAGCTGGCAGAAAGAGCATATCGCTCTGCCGCAAGTATATACCTCTATGTTTGCGATAGAAGGCGAACACGAAGTGTACGACGCCGTATGGGCTGAGTTCTTCAAGAACGAACATGTGAGCGAATCGCCGCGATATGACATTCTGGGTTATGACCTAATGAAAGCCCTGGTAGGATGGCTGCATGGCGAGAAAGAGATTTCCGGCATGCAATCCCATATCCGTTGGAGCCAGGTAGGCAACGGCGGATTCCAGAACGAATGCGTCAAAGTAATTGAGAATTGAGAATTGAGAATTGAGAATTGAGAATTCTTAGCCCGAAGGGCACGATTATTTGACAAGTCAAATTTTGAGAATTGAAAGTTGAAAGTTGAGCGGATCATAGCATTGGTGGTGGGCGCGATGTGCATTGGAATGGTGGGCGCCCAGCCGCGACTGAGGCAGCCGGAGTTCTATCTGGGTGCGCACGGCGGTGTGACGGCAAGCACGGTACTCTTCATGCCAGCCGAGAGCGGCATGACCCCGATCACCAAAGCCTGCGTTTTAGGCGGCAACGGAGGATTCGTTTTCCGCTATGCCGGGCACAAATACTGCCATTTCCAGATGGAGTTGAACTACGAACACCGCGGATGGGTGCAGTCCGGCAATGCGCATAGCCTGCATTACATCGAACTACCGATCCTTATGCACCTGAATTTCGGCGGTCCGGTATGCCGGTGGTTCTTTAATCTGGGTCCGCAGATCGGCTATTGCGTCAAGGACGAGAGCAGCACCATCACACATCCTTTTGACTGGGGACTGGCAGCCGGCACAGGACTACTCTTCCGCACCAAGAAAGCCGGCACTTACCATCTGGAGATACGGTATGATTTCTCGTTAGGCGGTGTTTTCGGCACCACGGTCACGGACAAACACAGCATGGCTAACCCGATGGATCTGAGTATCAATCTCGGATGGGTGATGCCGGTGAAAAAGATGACGGCTGCCGAACGCGCCAAGGCGAAAGCCAAGAAAGAACAGGAGCGGAGACAGAAAGAGGCGGAGAAACGGCAACGTGAATTGGAACAAGAATATCAAATACACTAATATATGAAAACAAATTATGAAGTACGGTACGCGTCAAACCCTATTGACGCCAAGAGTTATGACACGACTCGTCTGCGTAAGGATTTCCTGATCGAGAACGTGTTTGTGAAGAACGAAGTGAACATGGTCTATTCGATGTACGACCGCATGATCGTAGGCGGTGCAATGCCAGTCGGCGAGACCCTGTTATTAGAGGCTATTGACCCGCTGAAAGCTCCTTTCTTCCTCACCCGCCGAGAGATGGGGATCTTCAACGTAGGCGGCAAAGGGCGCGTTATTGCAGGAGATGAGGTGTTTGAGTTGGACTACAAAGAGGCACTCTATCTGGGACGCGGAGACCGCGAGGTGAAGTTCGAGAGTCTGGACGCAAACCACCCTGCTCTCTTCTATTTCAACTCCACCACCGCTCATTGCGCTTATCCGAACAAGAAAGTGACGAAAGCCGATGCAGTAGTAGCCCATATGGGAAGTCTGGAAATGAGCAACGAGCGCGACATCAACAAGATGCTGGTGAACCAGGTGCTGCCTACCTGCCAACTGCAGATGGGTATGACCGAACTGGCACCGGGCAGCGTCTGGAACACGATGCCGGCACACGTCCACAGCCGCCGCATGGAGGCGTATTTCTATTTCGAAGTGCCCGAAGAGCAAGCCGTTTGCCATTTCATGGGAGAAGTGGAAGAGACACGCCATATATGGATGAAAGGAAACCAGGCGGTATTGAGTCCCGAATGGTCGATTCACAGCGCTGCCGCTACCCACAACTACACCTTTATATGGGGTATGGGAGGTGAGAATCTGGACTACGGAGACCAGGACTTCAGCAAAATCACAGACTTGAAATAACAGCAGATATGAAGAATTTATTCAGTTTGGAAGGCAAGAACGCCTGGGTAACCGGTGCTTGCTACGGAATAGGTTTCGCGATAGCGAAAGCGTTTGCACAGGCTGGTGCAAAAACCATTATTTTTAACGCGCGCCATGAAGAGGGCGTGCAGAAAGCTATCGAGGACTACAAGGCGGTCGGCATTGAGAACGTCAAAGGCTATGTATGCGACGTGACGGACGAGAACGCCGTAAAGGCATTGGTAGAGCGGATTCACAAAGAGGTGGGACAGATTGATATTCTGGTCAACAACGCCGGCATCATCAAACGCATACCGATGCACGAGATGAAACGCGAGGAGTTCCAGCAAGTGATTGATATAGACCTTGTTGCACCTTATATCGTTTCTGCAGCTGTGCTGCCGGAGATGATGGAGCGCCGCGAAGGAAAGATCATCAATATCTGCTCAATGATGAGTGAGTTAGGCCGTGAGACCGTGAGCGCATATGCTGCCGCCAAAGGCGGACTGAAGATGCTGACAAAGAACATCTGTTCGGAATACGGCGGGTACAACATCCAATGCAACGGTCTTGGTCCGGGTTATATCGCTACTCCGCAGACCGCTCCACTGCGTGAGCCGCAGCCGGACGGAAGCAAACATCCGTTCGACAGTTTCATTTGCGCCAAGACTCCTGCCGGAAGATGGCTCGAACCGGATGAGTTAGGCGGAACGGCCGTATTCCTTGCTTCGCACGCTTCGGACGCCGTGAACGGACAAATTATTTATGTGGACGGAGGTATATTGGCATATATAGGAAAACAACCGAAGTAAAAGCCCCACCTGACCTCCCCATGAAGGGGAGGAGAAAAGGATAGTTATGAAGAAATTTTTATTTATAGTTTGCGCGGTGTTTACACTGGCTTCTTGCCAGAAAGAGACTATTCAGCCGAAAGTGTTCGGGCGGTATGTGCCGGAACGGAAGGATGATTTCGCATGGGAGAACGAATATGCGGCATTCCGCATGTATGGTCCTGCGCTGCGACCGGAGAATCCGAGTAACGGTGTGGACCTCTGGCTGAAAGCTTCTCCGGAACTGATCGTGGACAGTTTCTACTACCGCGAGCATGTGTTAGGCAAACCTTATCATATCAATTACGGAAAAGGTCTGGACTGCTACAAAGTAGGCCACACGTGCGGCGCCGGAGGATTAGTGGTTCTGGCAAGCACACCTCAGGCAGAAGGAGAGACGGATGGTTCCGCAGAGGATTTTAATCTCTTTGTAGGCGGACCGTACGACCGGTGGGAGATATTGGAACAGACGAATGAAAAGTTGGTTTTCCGGTTGGAGTACGACAGTCTGGAGGTGAACGGCAACATACTGCAAGAGACTATTATTATTACCGCCGAAGCGGGTAAAATACTGAATAAGGCGGAGGTAGTGCTGCGCGGCGAATGCAAAGAAGAGTTATGGGCTGGTGGCGGTATCTATTTGCATGACAGCGTGGAAAATGTCTATACCTGCGACCATTGCGGTATTGTCGCGTACGCAGAAGATGCGCTGAGCGACAAGACGGCAGCCAAGATGAACTACGAATACAACGGTTCAACAAGCCAAGGCCGCAGCTATCTCGCCGTCGTAACGCCTCATGGCGGATGGCAGGACATCAAAGACAACACGCTGTTCAGCGTACAGCCGTACCAATTAGGCGACACGCTGACGTATTTCTTCGGCGCTTGCTGGAGCGAATGGAGCGACGGGGAGAAAGCCTTCCCGACTGACCAGGACTGGTTTGACGCAATACATTCGTAAATCGTAAATGACCAAATCGTAAATGACCAAATTATAAAATGACATGACCTATCTGATTGTTCGTTTGGCTACTCTGGGTAATGTGGCAATAACAGTTCCTGTGATTGCCTCGCTCAGCAAGCGCTATCCGAATGATCGTTTTGTCTTCGCCGCCAAGAAAGATCTGGCTTCTATGTTCGCCAGCATGCCGAATGTGTCCTATCTGGAGGTAGATAACCACCTGGACTGGAAAGGCGTGTTCGCCTTATGGCGGACATGGCGGGATAAGATTGATGCGGTCATTGACCTGCAAGACGTCCCTCGTACGCGCGTGTTGCGCGGACTAATGAGGTTGAGCGGCAAACGCGTGACCAGCGTACGTTACGGCCGGTTTCAGAAACATCTGATTACGGTCTGGGGTATCGGCAAAAGACAGTTGCCCTCCGAATTCGACCGCTACCGGGACGCTTTCAGCCGTGCGGGCTTGGAGACTAATGATGCGTTTGAGAGCCTGCCGGTCAACGGAGCTGCCGCGCAAGCGATAACTGAGAGGTTCGGGGTCAAAGAAGGCCGATGGATAGGACTGGCTCCGTTCGCCAAATCGAAATCTAACATGCTGCCTTACCGGGTGACAAAAGATGTTATTGAGTTATTGACGAAAGACCCGGACACGCATGTTTTCCTGTTCGGGGCTGGACAGATCGAATGCGAGATGCTTCGTCAATGGGCAAGTGTCTTTCCGCGCACAGAAAGTGTTGCGGGACAATTGAAACTGAAAGAAGAGTTGGAACTGATGCGGCAGCTGGACGTTATGATATGTATGGACAGCGCCAATCAGCATCTTTCCGGATTGGTGGGACTCCGAGCCGTCAGCGTCTGGTGCGCTACGCACCCGATGATCGGCTTTCAGGGATGGAAACAACGGCCGGAAGATATCATACAACGCCATGAGTTAAGGTGCAGACCCTGTACCTGTCACGGCACTAACCATTGCCGGTATGGCAATTTTGCCTGCCGGAATATAGATGCAGAAACAATAGTACAACAGATATGAGTAAAATTATTTCTTTAGCGAACCAAAAAGGAGGCGTAGGCAAGACAACGACCTCTATCAACTTAGCCGCTGCTTTGGCAAAACAAGGCAAACGGGTGTTGCTGATTGATGCTGACCCGCAAGCGAACACATCCTCCGGTCTGGGCGTAGAAATCCGCGAGCTGAACAACACTATCTATGAATGTCTGGTGAACGGCGTAGATCCGCATAGCGCAGTTGTTGCTACAAGCACCGCTAACTTGAGCCTTATTCCGAGCCATATCGACCTGGTTGGCGCCGAGATAGAGATGCTGAATATGGAACACCGGGAGCAATTACTGAAGAACGTGATTGCGCAAGTGCGCGATGAATACGACTATATCCTGATTGACTGCAGTCCCTCATTGGGTTTGATAACCGTCAATGCCCTGACCGCCAGCGACAGTGTGATTATTCCGGTACAATGTGAGTTCTTTGCTCTGGAAGGTATTGCCAAACTGCTCAATACAATCAAGATTATCAAGTCGAAATTGAATCCTGCGCTGAAGATCGAGGGATTCTTGCTGACGATGTTTGACAACCGTCTGAGACTGAGCAACCAGGTGTACGAAGAGGTGAAACGGCATTTCGGCGATCTGGTATTCAACACCGTCATTGCACGTAATGTACGCCTGAGCGAAGCTCCTTCTCACGGAGTCTCGGTATTGGAATACGACCCGAGCTCAAAGGGAGCCAAGAACTATATCGCGCTGGCGAAAGAAGTAATAGCACGGAATAAATAACCCCACCCGTCCTCCCTTCAAAGGAGGAGAAATGAAGATACATAATTATGAAGAAAATTACAGGACTTGGGCGAGGTCTGGACGCATTGATAGACACCTCGCACGTAGATACAAATGGCGGCAGTTCGATTTCAGAAATTGAGTTAAGCGCCATTATAGCCAACCCCGATCAGCCACGGCGTACCTTTGATGAAGAAGCGCTGCAAGAGTTAGCGGACTCCATCCGCGAGCACGGAGTTATATCTCCTATCACGTTGCGGGACAATGGAGACGGAACGTATATGATTATTGCCGGTGAGCGGCGTTTCCGAGCCAGCAAAATAGCCGGATTGGAGCGTATTCCTGCATATATCCGTACCGCGAAGGACGAGCAAGTGATGGAATGGGCGCTGGTAGAGAACATCCAACGGGAAGATCTGGATGCTATCGAGATTGCATTGGCCTACCAACGGCTGATGGATGATTATAACCTGACGCAAGAACGGATGGCAGAACGAGTAGGCAAAAAACGCGCTACCGTAGCCAACTATCTCCGTCTGCTCAAATTGCCCGCAGAGATCCAAGTAGGAATCAAAGAAAAAAAGATCGACATGGGACATGCGCGTGCTATTCTTGCCACACCCTCCGCTGAACGCCAGTTAGCGCTATACCAGCGTATCCTACGGGAAGGTCTTTCCGTTCGCCGGGTTGAGGTACTGGCTCAACAGGACAAGACAGACAGCAAAAAGCCCAAAGACAAGAGCGAGAATCCCTATGGTATCTTAGAGAAAGAGCTGAGTATCGCTTTGGGTACCAAGGTAAAAGTAGCAAACGGGAAAGTAGTCATTTCCTATGCCAATGAAGAGGAGTTGACGCGAATAGCCGAAAAGTTAGTTTGAGATTTCGTGCCGTCATATTATTTCTGTTACTTCCGCTGGTAGCTTATTCCCAGCAAGACAGTATCTACCATCGGCCGGACACCACGGCTACGGATGAGGAATACCGCTATTACGTAGATCTAACCAAGAAACCGGATGCTATCAAGGCGGTATGGTTAGGAGCGATTGTGCCCGGCGCCGGACAGATATACAATAAATCCTATTGGAAACTGCCGATTGTATATGGTGCTTTCATGGGATGCGGATATGCCATCAGTATGATGCAGAACCGGTATAGCGGTTATAAGACCGCCTACATCGATCTGTACAATGACAACCAGGCAGGGACCGTGACGGAAGATCCAAGCAAGAGTTATATTGCCGTACTGCCGGAGGGATATACCTTATCCCGTGTAGGAGGTGCAGGCACATGGATGAATACACTTAAAAACAGGCAGAACACCTATCACCGGTACCGCGATTATTCAATCATAGCAACCGTAGTGGTATATGCTCTGAGCCTGATTGACGCATACGTGGATGCGCAATTGTTTGACTACGACATCTCTCCTGATTTGACGTTGAACATCGAACCACAGATTTATTATGATTTACAGCACCAAAAGAGTGCTGAATTAAAAGTAGCAATACAGTTTTGAAGAAGATTTTTTTGATAGCAAGTATGCTTTGCGCCCTTAGCGGTGCCAACGCACAAATAACAGTTGCAAACGACAGCATAACTACGGATAGCATCAGCACTGATACCCTGTCCGTTGAGTCATTGGAACTGATTCCCCTGCAGGAAGCAGACAGTATAACAGAAGACACTGTTGCGCCGCTGCCGCCTTATTATACCCGCTGGAGCGACAGCGTACTGAGCGACATCGAACTACGGGCACTGGATTGGAGCCTGCGATGGCTGGACACCACCGATTGCATAGCAGTGCATGACACCACCACTCTCCCCGACTCCGTCTATAAAGCACGTCTGCAAGCATTGCCGTGCGTCATTGAGTTACCCTACAACGAGCGGGTGAGAGGATTTATCTTGCGGTATGTCAAACGCAGCCCCAAACAGGTGGCTCGACTGATGCGGATGAGCGAATATTATTTCCCCATCTTTGAGGAAGCATTAGGCAAATACAACCTACCGTACGAACTACGATGCGTACCAATCATCGAATCCGCCCTCAACCCGATGGCGCGGTCTCATGCCGGCGCTGCCGGATTATGGCAGTTTATGCCTGCTACCGCCAAATTATACGGACTGGAGGTAAACTCGCTGGTGGATGAACGAATGGATGTATTCAAATCTACAGAGGCGGCATGTCGTTTCCTAAGCAACATGTACGCTATCTATCGCGATTGGAACTTGGTGATTGCCGCTTACAACTGCGGAAGCGGAAATGTCAACAAAGCCATCCGCCGTGCAGGCGGGAAACGGGATTTTTGGTCGATATATCCTTTCCTGCCACGGGAGACCAGAAATTATGTACCTATTTTCATAGCAGCCAACTATGCCATGAACTATGGTCAGGAGCACGGAATATGCAAGGCTCCGTTGGAGAAGACAATGATAACCGATACAATATGCACCACCCGACGGCTGCATCTTCAACAAGTGAGCGAGATCTTAGGCGTGGCAATGGATGAATTACGAAGGCTTAATCCTCAATATTCACGGGATATTCTTCCGGGAGGAAACGCATATTCATTGTGCCTGCCATCAGAGAAAATGGGACTGTATATCGCTCAAGAGGATTCGATCTTATCCTATAAAGCCGACAGTCTGATTAATAACCGCCGCACGGAAATCGATTTGGCAAAAGTAACTTCTGTTACCGGTGCATACAGGGTCAACGGGGTAACGTATTATACCATCAAAAAAGGCGACAGCCTAAGTACAATCGCCAAGAAATTCCATTGTACAGTCAAGCAAATCAAACAATGGAACGGACTGAAAAGCGATGCTATCCGCGCGGGAAAGAAACTGAAGATCTGCAAATAATGGCTGATATTGAGAAAGAATATTACTCCTTGCGGGAGACAGAGATGGAAACCGGTGTACCGGCTTCTACATTGCGGTATTGGGAGAAAGAGTTTGAGGAGCTGAACCCTCGGAAAGACGGACATGGGAACCGCTATTACACAAGGGGCGATCAGGAGGTAATCAAGCGGATCAAGTATATCCGGGACGAACTGCATATCACACGGATAGAAGCTATTCGCCGGGAACTGCGCAATAATGCCAAGCACTCCGATGAACGCCAATCGGCATTGGAGATTCTGCTGCGCGTAAAAGAAGAATTATGTGAAATACGAAAAATGATTAAATAAGATATAAGATGAACATAGATTGGAAAAAGATTGCGCCGGAATTGGCGATTGTTGGTATTTTCATCATCGCTTCTGCTATTTATTTCTTCCCTGCATTAGAGGGGAAAGTCATTTATGGCGGAGACAATATCAATGGAACTGCCGCTATTCAAGAAGGATGGAACTACTATAAACAGACAGGAGAAATGAGTTATTGGACGAATGCTCAGTTCTCCGGCATGCCGGCATATCAAGTTGGTGGTTGTAGCTACAAAGCAAGACAGATCTTGGACCCTGTCTATCGTTTTTTTCATTGGGGGGCTAAGAATGTCTATTTCTTGATGCTGTTCTATTTAATAGCCTTCTATGCGTTGATGCGTAGTTTCAAAGTGGATAAATGGCTCAGTCTAGCCGGTTCGTTCGCAATCACGCTTTCCTCCTATTTCTTCGTCATTATTGCAGCTACCCACAATGCGAAGAGTATTGCAATAACATGGATGACGATGGCGATAGTCGGATTTATCCTGACAATGCGGCATAAATACGCGTTAGGAGCGATTCTAATGATGTTTTTTATCCCGTTAGGACTCTACATCCACCCACAAATGGGATATTATATATGTATGCTGATTGGTGTACTATATATAGCGGAATTGTATATACATATTCGCGCCAAGGAATGGAAACACCTGGGTATTGCTACGCTTGTTTTTGTAACTTCGTTCGCCGTAGGCCTGGGAATAGGAGCATCCGGATTCTTCGCTAATCAAGAGTATGCAAAAGAAACGATGCGAGGCGGTCATTCGGATCTGGAGAAAGTAACAGATGAAAAGAATAAAACGAAAGGTTTAGACCTGGATTATGCGACCGCCTGGAGCTACGGAAAAAGCGAAACGATGACTTTCCTTATTCCGAATTTTATGGGCGGCGCAAGCGGATATAATGTTGGTGACAAATCCGTCTTATATCAGGAACTGGTCCGTGCAGGCGTGCCTCGCAGTCAAGCGAAGCAGTTCTGCAAAGCAGCACCTACTTATCGCGGAGAGAAAGCGTTTACGAGCGGTCCCGTATATGTCGGAGCCATCGTCTGTTTCCTATTCCTCCTGGGTCTATTGATTGTTCCCGGACCGTATAAATGGGCTTTACTGGTAGCTACACTATTCTCACTATTTTTGAGTTGGGGAAAGAATATGATGTGGCTGACAGAGTTGTTCTTCAACTATTTCCCGATGTACAACAAATTCCGGGCAGTAGAGAGCATCCTGATTGTAGCAGAAATTACGATGCCGATACTGGCATTGTTAGGTGTGCAACAACTTATCAACAACAAAGAGCACAGCAAACAATATAGTGTCTATATATTAGCAACAGGAGGTATTACCGCATTGATTTGTCTGGTATGTGCGCTATTCGGCGATAGTATATTTACTCTCACATCCAGTTATGATAATAGTTGGAAAGCCCAGGTGGGGAACGAGATATATCAAATGATCTTGGACCAACGCGCTGCAATGCTGACCGCCGATGCTTGGCGATCATTTGGATTTGTCGCAATAGCCACACTACTTCTGTTCTTCTATGTAAAGAAGCCGTTTAAGACTGTATATCTGGGATTAGCCTTGACGGCTCTGATTATAGCAGATATGTGGCCTGTTGACAAACGATTCTGTAATAACTCTATGTTTGTGAGCATCAAAGAACGCGATAAAGCCTTTAAAATTCAGCCATGGGAGCAACAGATTCTGCAAGATAAGGACTACTACCGTGTTTTCAATCTTACCGGCAATCCGTTCAATGAAGCGCGTACAGGGTATAGGTTACATTCCGTAGGCGGCTATTCAGCAGCTAAACTTCGTCGGTATCAAGATTTAATAGACGAGCATCTAAGCAAGATGAACATGAATGTGTATAACATGCTCAACACACGGTATTTTGTAGTCAACGGTAGAGATGGCGGACCGCAAGTGCAATATAACCCCGAGGCGTTTGGAAATGCATGGTTTGTAGATTCAGTGCTTGTTGTAAATAACGCCAACGAAGAATCAGAAGCTTTAAAGACATTGGATTTGAAGCATATAGCAGTCATGGATAGTACTTTTGCCCGCTATGCCATCACTAAATCCATCGCAGATCCGACCGCCGAAGTCAAGCTAACTTCATATAGCCCGAAGCAATTAGAGTATCAAGCCAACAGTATGGAAGAAAAGACACTTGTTTTCTCGGAGATATACTACCCGTACGGTTGGAAAGCAACGATAGATGGTAATGCCGCAGAGATTTTCCGTGTGAACTACATGTTGCGCGCGATGAATGTACCTGCCGGAGAACATAAGATTGTAATGGTCTTCGATCCTGATAGCGTACGAAAAGGAGATATCGTAGCTATCTGTTGTATCGCCATTTTGTGCATAACATTGATTGGGACAATCGTGTACTATATCTATAGAAGAAAAAAAGAAACGGCAGCATGAAAAAGACGATAAAGATTAAGTTTGTTGACTTTAATCCCAATGCTACGGCAGTAAAGGTTTTCACCCAATATCTGCAAGAGCGATATGAGGTGGAATTGTCCGAAGAACCGGAATGGTTGTTTTATTCCGTGTTTGGGAACGACAATCTTCAATATAATAACTGTGTCAAGATTTTCTTTACCGGCGAGAACCAAGTACCGGATTTCAACGTATGCGACTACGCAATCGGATTCGACTATATAGATTTCGGCGACCGATATGTTCGTTTCCCTCTTTGGGCGCTTTACCCACAAGATATCGAGCCCATGCTACACAAGCATGAGCACCCCGATTTAGGGAGCAAGACCGATTTCTGTAGTTTCGTAGTTTCCAATCCGCACGGAAACGAAGTTCGTGCCGCGTTCTTGGACAAGTTATCGGAATATAAGTTAGTGAACTCCGGCGGACGTTATCGCAATAATGTCGGCGGTCCTGTAGCTGATAAGTTGGCTTTTCAGCAGAAACACAAATTCTCTCTCGCCTTTGAGAACACTGCTCATCCAGGCTATACAACAGAGAAGATAGTACAGGCTTTTGCAGCCCAAACCATTCCCATCTATTGGGGAGACCCGCGCGTGGCAGAGACTTTCAATAAAGAGGCATTTATCAACTGCAACGACTTCCCGAATTGGGAAAGCGTAGTAGAACGGGTAAAAGAGATTGACCAAGATGATGCGCTATGGAAAAAAATGATAGAGACTCCGGCGCTTAATGCCCCAAAGGCTGCAGAGCAACTACAGGAACAACTGAAAACTTTTCTATTTCATATTTTTGATCAGGAACAAGAAGAAGCCAAACGTTATTCGCGGGACTATTGGACCCGCAAGAAACTCAAAGAACGGCAACGTGAGGTGAAGGCATACCAACGATCAATTAGAGGATTGGCAGAAGCTTTTTATATGAAGCACATATATGCTTTTGCTCGTAAGCATGCCTGGATTTGGAACGCACTGCACTAAGAGATTTAACTTTCCAGTAAGCCTTTTGTTACATTATATCGGAAAATCACGAGAATATCTCCTTTTGACCGATACCCTCGTATAGTATATGTGCACCAGATAACGAGTGTTCCTGCCCATTTAATGAGTTCAACGAAAAGTCGTTTGAGATATGATACTTTTCCAATTTGGCGTGTTCGTAATCGTTCACTAACACCAATACCATAGGCTAAACGAGTTACGAATTCAGTAGTGGTACGCTTGCTTGGAATATAATGGTGTACTCCTATAGAAGGGAAATAAAAGATTGTACATCCCTCTTTGCGGATGCGATTAAACATATCTTTTTCTTCTCCCGCTAATAGATTATTCCCATTACGTCCTAGTTCTGTATTGAAATACCCGACATGCTCAATAACGGTTTTCTTAATTCCCATATTCGCACCAATGGGGAATTTATTATTAGGAAAGACATGCACTTGTTTTCCTCTATCAATGGCGCTCACAAAACCCATTGACCATTTGCTATACCAATCCGGTTCGCTTTCTTCAAAAAACGGGACGATCTGCCCCCCGAATGCACCGATTTCTGGGTACTCTTTCAAATGACGTTGCAAATTGGCTATATAATCTTGCTCCACCATTGCATCATCGTCCAAGAAGACGAGCCAGTCTCCATGTGCTTCCTCAATACCTCTATTACGTGCAAAAGACAAACCTTGCTGCTTCTCTACATAATAATGATAATCTACCCACCCATAATCTGTAGCAAAGCGCTCGCACTCGGTCATAGTATTGTCTGTAGAATTATTATTTACAAGTATAATCTCCCACCCTGTTTGTATAGTATTCTTTGCTAAACAACTTAAGCATTCATAAATATACTTGTCGCGATTATATGTGCATATAATGAAAGACAACATCATTGTTTTATATTAATAGGAATACATTTGTCTTCAACTTCTGGAACAGACAAATTACAATACTGTCGCATTATTGGTGCAAACGTGTAACATTTAATTCCCATAGCTTTCGCATAAATAGCTACCGATGATACGGCGGTATAAAAATCGCAGTCTTTATGCGCCATTAATGTATTTTCCAGACTTACTTGAGCACCCAACTCTATTAAATCCGCTTTGATATACCGATGCATACATTGCTTATAAAAGATATATCTCTCATGGTTTTCTTCGGTCAGCAAATAAGGATGCGGTTTATAAACCACATGTAGATAGTTTTTTTTCGTGATGTACGTGCCTAATTTCTCCAGTACACTTTGAACTTGCACATCCGTCAGCCATAAATAATATGGGTCTAAAGAAATTAACGCCTGCGGTGCGATATCTAATGGTTCCGGATGGAAAGGCATACCAATCACTCTCAACTTGTCTTGATGGTTAGGAAAGCACAATTGATTCGTAGCTATACATCCCTTAAATTTCGGATGGTCAACTTCAACCATCTTGCCCTTCAAAGTATATATTCTCGGAAACAATGGTTTTAAAACAAGCCTGTAAAATATTGCTTTCCAGCCTTGAAATGTAACTATATCATCCTTTCTATACGATGCGGAACCATCTTCGATAATATAATATCCCTTGCACCGAGGGTTAGTAACGCAGACACTACATATATCATTGCAGCATACTTGAGTGTAGAAAAAATAATCGTCTCCTTTGGTACATTCGTTAACCAATTGATCAAATTGACGAATATTTGATATGGTCTTCCTTACTCGCCATCCGGCAAACAAACGCCCTGAGTTTTTGGAGGCGTTCAATCCCGTTTCTACAGCATGATATGAAGGAGTCTTAGGTGGCAATTGGTAATTTCGCGTCGTCAAGAACACGCAATCAGAGATTGGCAAGCCATCTAATTGAATTAGCAAATCACATATTGAATACGCAAGGTTGCTTGATATGCAAAAAAAGTATTTCAAGGGCTTTATAACTATTTCAGTCTGCAAAGTTACTGCTTTTTTAGTATTTATGCAAATAAAATTGAGTTTTTTAAGTTTTTTTTTGCACGTTTCAAAAAAAATAAGTAACTTTGCGCTCAATTTATGTGCAATATTGTACAATATTTATTCTATGCTTAACAATAAAGTAGTATTGATTACCGGAGGAACCGGTTCTTTTGGGAAAAAGTTCATTGAAGTGATTCTTAGAGACTATCCAAAAGTTAAAAAAATTATCATCTATAGTAGAGATGAACTCAAGCAGTACGAACTCAAACTCAAGTATCCTCATGAGAAATACCCACAATTGCGTTTCTTCATTGGCGACGTTCGTGATTTGGAGCGATTGACTCGTGCATGCGAGGGCGTGGATGTAATTATCCATGCTGCCGCCATCAAACAAGTAGATACCGCTGAATACAACCCTGACGAATGTATCAAGACCAATGTTCATGGAGCACAGAATGTGATAAAGGCAGCCTTGGCTTGTGGTGTACACGATGTAGTAGCGCTGAGTACGGATAAAGCCTGTGCGCCAATCAATCTCTATGGGGCTACCAAGTTGACGAGCGACAAACTATTCTGTGCGGCGAATAACATTCGCGGTAGTAAGGATATCCGGTTCTCTGTCGTACGTTATGGCAATGTAATGGGTAGCCGTGGCAGTGTCATTCCATTCTTCATTCGGAAACGTGACGAAGGAGCTGAGTTTTTGCCTATTACCGATATGCGAATGACACGATTTAATATCTCACTGGAAGAAGGTGTTGCAATGGTGATGTATGCGATTGGTCATCATCTGGGCGGTGAAATCTTTATTCCTAAGATACGGAGTTACAAGATTTGCGATGTGGCTACAGCAATTGCGCCAAACATCCCGCAAAAAGAAGTAGGCATCCGTCCGGGTGAGAAACTGCATGAGGAGATGATTACGGTTACCGACGCGCTGGATACAATCGATTTAGGCAAGTACTATGTCATCATACCTTCGGTCAGCTATATGTACTCTCGCGAGGATTTCATCAAGCATCACAATGGCAAACCGGTACCGGAAGGTTTCCACTATAGTTCGGATAATAACACCGAATGGGAAACCCCCGAAACGATGCGTGAGAAAATCAAGAAATACGTTGATCCTAATTTTGAAGTAAAATGATAGCCCATCCTATTTCATACGGTAGGCAATATATCACCGAGGAAGATATACAAGCTGTAGTCGATACACTACGTTCTGATTATTTAACGCAAGGTCCTCGTATTCCGGAATTTGAGCAAAAATTTGCCGAATGTCTCGGAGTAAAACATGCTTGTATGGTGAGCAACGGGACTGCAGCACTGCATCTCTGCGCTATGGCTTTGGGAATTCAACCGGGAGACAAAGTAATAACCACCCCCATTACGTTTGTTGCCTCTGCCAATGGATTTCGCTACTTAGGAGCCGACATCACGTTCTGCGATATTGACAGCAAGACATTCCTGATGGATCTCAATAAGTTAGAGGACATTCTAAAAGCAAGTCCTAAAGGCACATACAAAGCAGTAGTACCTGTTGATTTTGCCGGATACCCGCTTAACGAGGAGCATCTGCATCAATTGTCTTTAGAGTACGGCTTCAAAATAGTGATTGATGCTTGTCATGCGCCCGGTGGAAAATGGACAGACAGCAAGGGAAAGAAACAAATGGTTGGGAATTGCAAATATGCCGACCTGACAGTATTCTCCTTTCATCCCGTGAAACATATTGCTGCCGGCGAAGGAGGCGCCATTACCACCAATGACGAGGAACTATTTCAAAAAGTTGCGCTTTATCGCACCCACGGCATCACAAAAGATCCATCTCGTTTGACGAGAAATGATGGCGGATGGTATTATGAGATGCAGGAGTTAGGTTATAACTATCGTATTACGGAGTTCCAAGCAGCTTTAGCATCCAGCCAACTGAAACGTCTTGACTGGAGCATTGAGCGACGTAACGAGATTGCACGCAGATATGATGAAGCATTGCAGAATTTACCAATCCTGACACCTTATCGTCAAGAAGGCATAACGCATGCTTTCCACCTCTATATAATTGAGGTGCATCCGTCTCGTCGCAAGGCACTCTATGACTACCTGCGTGAGCATCAGATTTATGCGCAAGTGCTATATATTCCAGCTCATACAATGCCGTATTATAAGAGCCTTGGGCATAAGGAGGGAGAATGTCCTATAGCGGAAGATTATTATACTCGTTGTCTCGCATTGCCGATGTATCCGTCATTGACAGACGAGGAACAGCAGTATGTGATAGATACAATTTGGAACTTTTACGCAGAATGCGGGAAGGAGTTAAGATAAAAAACTTGTGTATCATACCGGCACGAGGAGGGAGTAAACGTATTCCTCGCAAGAATATAAAGGACTTTTTAGGAAAGCCCATTATTGCTTATTCAATAGAAGCAGCGTTTAAAAGCGGCTTGTTTGATGAGGTGATGGTTTCGACAGATGACCAAGAGATTGCAACCATTGCCAAACAATATGGGGCATCTGTACCCTTTATGCGCAGCGTGGAAACAGCCAATGACTTTGCTACCACAGCGGATGTGCTAAATGAGGTGCTGTCGGAATATAAAAAACGCGGACAGGTCTTTGATAATATGTGCTGTATTTATGCTACGGCTCCGCTTATCGCGTCACAAGATATAGTGGATGCACATAAAAGATTGATGCAAGGCGATTTTGCATGTGTCTATCCGGTAGTGCAGTTCTCATATCCAATCTGGAGATGTTTAGATGTTGCAGAAGATGGTTCTATGAAACGCCACTGGCCGGAATATGAAAACAGCCGCTCACAGGATTTGCCGAAGGAGTATCACGATACAGGTACTTTCTATTGGTATAAATTGCAGCAAGGAACATTAGTTTCCGGCAAGATAGGCGCAATCATCGTTTCCGAAGAACGAGTTCAGGACATTGATACTGAAACAGACTGGAAGCTGGCAGAGATGAAATATCAACTATTGAATGCCTCGGAAGCATAAAATATATTTTAGAGCAGATGCCGGTCCAAAGATAGGATACGGACACTTTATCAGAACTCTAGCATTGGTTGATATGCTAAAGGAAGATTTTGAATGCTCTATCTATACTCAAACTCCCACAGAATACCAATTGCGTGAAGCGGAGAATATATGTCCGCTGGTCTCGTTGCCTGCCGACGATTCGAAATTCAATCTTTTCCTCTCACAACTACAAGGCGGTGAAATAGTCGTCTTGGATAACTACTTCTTCTCTACGGACTACCAACGCGTGATCAAAGACAAGGGTTGCAAACTCGTTTGTATTGATGACATGCATGACAAGCATTATGTGGCGGATGTAGTCATTAATCATGGATGTGAGGATCCATCGCTCTTTGATAAAGAAGATTATACTCGTCTTTGTTTAGGTCTTGATTATGCTTTGTTGCGGAGACCATTTTTAGAGAATCATGCTGATATAGAACGTCTGAAAGGTTTAATAGTCGTATGCTTTGGAGGTTCAGATCCTCATAACCTCACGCGTAAATATGTTGAGCAACTGATTATGAGTCAAGAGGCAGAACATATCATTGCTGTTGTAGGCGATGGGTATCAATATCGAGATGTACTGAGCAATATTTCAAATGTAGAAGTCCGCTCACGCTTGTCTGCATTAGAAATGGCAAACCTATTCCGCAGTGCAGAAGTAGTTGTTTGCTCTGCAAGTACTACAGCATACGAGGCAATAGTCTGCGGCGCGAAAGTATATGCAGGATGGTACATCGATAATCAAAAGGACTTTTACCACCACCTCTGCGCTACTCAAGCAATTGTCCCATTAGGCAATCTTTTGGAATCCCATCCGGTCATAGATACTCATGTAAAGACTAAAAGAATCTGCCTTGACGCATCTAAATCCAACCTACGCAAAGTCTTTTGGCAATTGGCTCTCCGCCAAGTCTGCTATACCGAAATGTCAGAATCAGAAAGCCGTGTTGTGTGGCAAACGCGCAATCTCCCGCAGATCCGGCAATGGATGCTCAATCCCAATCCTTTCTCATGGGAAAATCATTTGCAGTTCATTGCAGGTCTTACCGAGAGAAATGACAAACAATATTTTGCCTTCTTCAACGCAGAACAATTTGTGGCATCATATGACCTGACTGACATACATGACGGAGAAGCTGAATGTGGCATATATCTTCATCCGGATTATATAGGAAAAGGTATAGCTACCATAGTTGAGGAAAGCGTGGAAGAGATCGCCAGCGCACAAGGAATACACACGCTGATCTCGCAAGTAATGAACACAAATACGGCATCACTTTCTTTCTTTACCCGTAATGGTTTCCGACCGACGGGCAAGGACGAACACCTGACCTATTTTGAAAAGCAAATATGAAAAAAAAGGTTTATATAGTAGCGGAACTCTCCGCTAATCACGGTCATCAATTAGAGAACGCTCTGCAATCCGTACGGTCTGCCAAAGCTGCCGGAGCGGATGCCATTAAAATTCAAACTTATACGGCAGATACCATTACTTTGGAATGCGATGCGCCTGATTTCCAAATTCATTCCAATACTTTATGGGATGGTATGACACTATATCAGTTGTATAAACAGGCTTATACTCCGTGGGAATGGCACGAAGCGATATTCCAAGAAGCGAGACGCGTCGGCATTGATTGCTTCTCTACTCCGTTTGATAAATCTGCCGTGGATTTTCTCGAGAAACTCAATAATCCTATATATAAGATTGCTTCTTTCGAGATAACAGATATTCCTTTGATAGAGTATGCTGCCTCAAAGCATAAACCGATGGTTATATCTACTGGTATTGCCACAATGGAAGATATAGAAGAAGCTATCAAAGCCTGCTATAGAGCAGAAAACAAGGATATTACTTTGCTTAAGTGCACATCTGCTTATCCAGCCCCGATAGAGACGGCGAATATTCGCACAATGATTGATATGCGCGACCGTTTCGGAGTCAAAGTCGGACTCTCGGATCATACAATAGGGAGCGATGTAGCGCTTACTGCGGTAGCACTAGGGGCTACCATAATTGAGAAACATTTTATTCTGGACCGCGCTATTGGAGGACCGGATGCTGTATTCTCAATGCAACAAGATGAATTTGCTGCGATGGTTACCTCTATCCGAAATGTTGAGAAATCGTTTGGAGAAGTGGTTTATCCGACGGATTTGACTACTATTAAAGGACGTGAGTTTTCGCGTTCATTATATGTGGCAGAAGACATGAAAAACGGAGATATTATCACAGAGCAAAACGTCCGTTCTGTCCGGCCGGGATATAGCCTTGCACCGAAATTTCTGCCTGAGATATTGGGAAAAAGAATCAAATCAGACAAAAAGAAAGGAGACCGTATTACGCTCTCCGATATTGAGTAATCGATCCGGCGGCACCAACTGACAATACTGACATATCTTTTCTATTTCTTCGAACGTTTTGTTCGAAAAATCAGCGTTAGTTGTTCTTATATATTCTTAGTGATTCTTAGTGATTTTTAGTCATCATAGGTACTAAACCGAACCCGTATAGGAACATCATCTATTCCTTGGTCATCCGTCTACTCTCATTAGTGATAAAACCGTGTTCCGGGGAGGCAGGAGAAGGAATCGATTACTCCCACAACTTTGCATCCTTCGTCCACTACAATTAAAGTGTGGATGGAGTGATGATTCATCTTTTCACCCGCTTCGACGATTTTGGCATCCTTGCTGATTGTTTTAGGATTACGGGACATGATCTCCGATACCGGCGTTGCGAAGAACGCCTGCCCAAGACGCTGCATGGCGCGACGGATATCGCCGTCGGTAATGATACCGACAAGCCGGTCGTTTGAGTGAGAGCCCCCATCCGAGAGTTCTACGGACGAGGAGAACGAGCCATTAACAGAGTCTGCAGAAGAGACCACTATTCCTATTCCCAGCGTGCCTTTGGTGACTATCCCGATGGCTTCAGACATAGGCATCTCCGGTGTCAGGAAAGGAAGATTGTCTTTAAACATCACATCTTCCACCTTCGCCAATAATTTACGTCCGAGGTCACCTCCGGGATGGAGCATTGCGAAGTCTGTAGGCTGGAAATGTTTCGCTTCCACGAGCGCGCAAGCCAGTGCGTCTCCCAGAGCGAGGGTAGCCGTAGTGGAAGCGGTAGGGATCAGATTAAGCGGATCCGCCTCACGTTCCACTGCCGTATTCAGATGAATATCCGAGTAATGGGCAAGAAGCGACTCCGGATTTCCGGAGATGCCTATAATCTTAATCTGTTTAGCCTGAATAAGCGGCAGGAAGCGTAGCAATTCCTCCGTAGAGCCGGAATAGGAGATAGCGAGTACGAGGTCCTCGGAAGAAAGCATTCCAAGGTCGCCATGATAAGCATCCAGCGGGTTCAGGAAGAATGCCGGTGTGCCTGTAGAAGCCAGCGTAGCGGCAATCTTGGAACCTATATGCCCTGATTTGCCTACCCCCGTAACAACCACTTTTCCTTTGCAGTCACGGATAGCCTCCACCGCCTGAAGGAAATGGTCATCCAGACGCGGAATGAGCGACTGAATAGCCTGCGATTCAGACAGTAAACAGTCTGCTGCTCTTTGAATGATAGGATTTTCGATCATAAATCTCCTTTGTATGTTATTTTGCGGTTCGCTTCTTCTCCGGGCACGATAAAAATCGTGTGCCGCGGTTCGTACTTGCGAACTATTCCTGCATCATCTGTAGCAATTATTTCCTCCCCTGCGATCGCTTTCATATACGCATCCGCGATCAAGTCTATATAGAACGCCTGCGGCGTCTGCGCGCGCATGAAATCGCTACGCGAGGGGACACTTGCCACGTTCATTTCTGCGCTTTGTACATTGTCCCTTTGTACCTTATACAAAGTGTCCGTGACGGGTACCGCCACCGTCACCGCATCGTGATTCTCCAGCGCATCGGCTACATCAGCAATGATACGCTGCGATACAAAAGGCCGCGCGGCATCATGGAACCAAAGGGTTACGGGTGACGGGTTACCGGTTACGGGAGATGACGTTTCGTCCAAATACGCCAAGATGGCATGCCATGACGACTCCCATCTTTCGGCTCCTCCGGGAATGATTTTAGCCACCTTCTGCCACTTGTTCTTTTGGCATAATTTTTGTAGTGTATCTATGTGGTCGGAATGCATCACAACCGCTATCTCGTCTATAGCCGGAGCGGCTTCAAAAGCATCGATGGCGTGCTCCAAGACAGAGCGTCCATCATCCAGCAACAAGAACTGTTTGGGAGTGTCTCCCCCTACTCTGGTTCCGGTTCCTCCGGCTAATATGATTGCGATGTTGTACATTTTCTTCCGTTTTCTCTTATTTATCTCTCGTTGATGTTATACGAACAACCCGGTAATCACCCGGTAATCACCCGGTAATCACCCGGTAATCACCCCCTTTTGGGTCGGGATTTGGTTGAGAATGAGGTTTGCCAGTTCTCTGATTGCTCCCTGTCCTCCCGGTGTATCGAGTATCCGTATGTCCGCTTTGGCTCCGGATGATTTGCTGATACCTTTGACTTCGGGTCGCGCATTGGGCGGGCAGCAGGGGAAGCCTACCTCCCGGAGGAGGTCTATATCGTTGATGTCATCTCCTACGTAGCAGACGTCCGCGAGCGTTATGCCCAGTTGGGTGCATATCTCCCGGGCTGCCTGCAGTTTGGACATAGGGGGAAGCTCGGCGCTTACGCCCCGAGAACCCGACAAAGCTGAGGACGAATGCAATTCGGACGAAAGGGACGGAGAGGACGAATGCAATTCGGACGAAAGGGACGGAGAGGACGAATGCAATTCGGACGAAAGGGACGGAGAGGGGGCGTCCTGCAAAGAGAAATCATAGCGAGTGACCGATTTGCCTACTTTGGAGCCGACGCCGAGGTAGAGGAAGCGGAGTTTGAGTTTCTCCGCACGGGCTTTGACGAGAGGTGAGTTCTCCGAAGTGAGAATGCCGCAAGGTATTCCGGCTTGCTGCAGACAGACCATTCCCATGCCGTCATAGACACAGAAACGCTTCAAGACTTCGCCTTCGGCGGAGTAATACATTCCTCCGTCCGTAAGACATCCGTCCACATCTGTCAAGAATAATTTTATCATTTATGCATTTACCATTTTGGCATTTATTTGTTATTTGTCATTAGCCAGTTTATGGTCAAAATACTCGATGGTCTTCACGAGTCCCTCCCGGAGCTGCACGGTCGGTTCCCAATGCAGGATTTCCTTCGCCTTGTCGATTACCGGCTGACGCTGCGTAGGATCATCGGAAGGCAGAGGTTCGTAGATGATCTTGGATTGAGCACCCGTGAGTTCAATCACCAGTTCTGCAAGCTGTTTGATTGTGAACTCATGCGGGTTACCGAGGTTGATAGGTCCCGTGATCTCATCCGGCGTAGCCATCATAGCAATCATTCCCCGGATGAGGTCGTCGCAATAACAGAACGACCGTGTCTGCGAACCGTCACCATAAATCGTGATATCCTTTCCTTTGAGCGCCTGCACAATGAAGTTCGAGACCACGCGTCCGTCGTTAGGGTGCATGTTTGGACCGTAGGTATTGAAGATACGGATTACCTTAATGCGCACGTTGTTCTGGCGGTGGTAGTCAAAGAAAAGAGTCTCGGCACATCTTTTTCCTTCGTCGTAGCACGAACGGATACCGATCGGGTTCACGTTGCCCCAATACTCCTCCGGCTGCGGATGGATATGCGGATCTCCATAGACCTCACTGGTTGACGCCTGAAGGATCTTCGCCCCAGTCCGTTTGGCGATACCCAACATATTGATTGCACCCATAACCGAAGTCTGGATGGTCTTGATCGGGTCGTATTGATAGTGAATCGGCGAAGCCGGACACGCGAGGTTGTAAATCTCGTCCACCTCAATATGCGTAGGCATGGTTACGTCATGGCGGTACAGTTCGAAATAAGGATTGTCCATCAGGTGGATAATATTCGACTTGCTACCCGTGAAATAATTATCCATGCAGATAACCTCATTACCTTGCTTCAGCAGAGCCTCGCATAAGTGCGATCCCAGAAAACCGGCCCCACCGGTAACTAAAATCTTCTTCATTTTCGTATTAAGTCATTTAATTATTTTCTCATTTGTACAGTTCCTCCTGTTTCGCCTTTCGTGCCTTATGGGTGATACATTCTCCCAAGAAACCGAGTCCGTAACCGAATGTCTGAATATATGCGGTAGCGACCGAGAGGAAAGCTATTTTGAGCGAACGGTTCTTGATCAAGGATTCGCAGAATATTCCTATCACATACAGCGCAAGCGGCGAGAGTGCAACAAGCGCCCATCTCCAATCATAGAACGCCAGCGCCAGAGCCGCCAGAAGCAATACGATATGCCCGATGACAAAGAGCGCAGGCAGCATATAGACCAGTTTGAGCGAACCCGGGTGCATCTCAGCCAGCAATACGCGGCCTCGGCCGAACGTATTCACCTGGCGGAAGAATTTCTTCAGATCAACCCGGCGTTTATGATACACATACGCCTCGGGAATGAGGGTCGTCTCAAAGCCCGCCTGTTGAATACGGATAGACAAGTCGATATCTTCGCCAATCATGTTTTTATACCCTCCCACTTTCTCGAAACAGCGGCGCGAGATACCCATATTGAAGGACCGGGGCGAGAACTTCTTCTTGTTTTTCGTCCCTCCGCGCACACCGCCTGTAGTCATAAACGAGGTCATGGAATAGTTGATAGCTTTCTGCACATCCGAGAAGCTGTTATCCGCCGCATCGGGTCCACCATAGCAGTCAACAGGATGTTTCGCCAGTTCCGACCGCACCGTAGCTATATACTGCGGCGGAACAATGATATCGGAATCATAGATGATGAACCAGTCCCCGGTAGCCCGTTCGATACCGTAATTGCGGGTCTCGGAGCGTCCGGAATTGGGTTTGAAATAATAATGCAGATCCAGGCTGTCCGCATATTTGCGGCATACCTCCTCGCAAGGCACCAACGAGCCGTCTTCGATGATCAGCACTTCGAATCCTTTATCGGTCTGACGGGTGAGACTCTGTAACAGTTCGTCCACCTCATCCGGTCTGTTATACACCGGTACTATAATTGAAAAGCGTTCCATCCCTGTGCTTTGAGTGCGAGTTCTTCTCCGTTGCGTCCGATGAGGTTGCAACCGTACTCGGGTTTCGTTATATGTCCGATGATATACAGATCCTCCACCGGAATCAGTTTCTCATAATCGTCCAGCGAGCAAGTGAAGAGCAGTTCGTAGTCCTCTCCTCCGTTGAGGGCGCAGGTGACGATATTGAGATTCATCTCTTCCGCCAAAGCCGCAGCCTCGTAGTCAATCGGCAGTTTATCCTCATAGACACAACATCCGACGCCGGATTGCGAACAGATATGCAGGAGTTCGGACGACAGTCCGTCCGATACATCCATCATAGCAGTAGGCTTGACACCCGCTTTGCGGAGGGATTCCAAGATATCCCGCCGTGCCTCGGGTTTGAGCTGGCGCTCGAGGAGGTATTCTTTTCCGGTAAAGGCCTCCGAACCCCACTCCGGCTCTCCCCTCAAGGGAGAGGGATTATTCGCGTCTATAGGTTGGGAACGATAAACCATTAACTCTCTTTCGAGGAGCTGGAGACCCATATAGGCTGTGCCGAGGTTGCCGGAGACGCAGATGAGGTCGTTGAGTTTGGCACCGTTGCGATAGACGATATCTTTTGCAGCCGCCGTTCCGAGGCATGTGATAGAGATCGTCAGCCCCGTCATAGAGGCGCATGTATCACCTCCCACCAGATCCACATTATACCGCTCGCACGCCAGACGTATTCCCGAATAGAGTGCTTCGATATCCTCCACCGAAAAACGCTTGCTGATACCAAGCGAGACAGTGATCTGGGTCGGAGTACCGTTCATAGCGTATATATCCGAGAAATTGACCACCGCAGCCTTGTATCCCAAATGCTTGAGAGGCACATATTCCAAATTGAAATGAATACCTTCCAGCAACATGTCCGTCGTCATCAGCACTTTCTTCGTGCCGAAATCCATGACCGCGCAGTCGTCTCCCACCCCTTTTTTCGTGGATGGTTGCACCTGTTTGAGGTCTTTGGTGAGATGTTTGATCAAACCGAACTCACCCATTGTAGATATTTCTGTTCTTGCCATACGTGCACAAAATTAGCGCACAAAATTACAAAAATTTGCTGAAAAGGAAAAACAAAAGGGTTAAAATTTACGAAAATGAGCACTTTTTTGCACTAAAATGCCTGCGCGCTTGCGTATATAAAATAAAAGTTGTATCTTTGCAGGCTTATTTTGCGAAAACAGGTCTATATGATAGCATACATTAAAGGAATATTAGCGGATTTAAACCCGACAGCAGCGGTGTTGGAGGCAGCCGGTGTGGGCTATAACCTCGCCATCACATTGCCGACTTACAGCGCCTTGGTAGGGCAGGAAGAGAAAGAGGTGAAACTGTTTGTAACAGAGGTGATCCGCGAGGACACGCACGAGCTGTACGGTTTTACCAACTGCGCAGAGCGCCAGTTGTTCGAACTGCTGATGACGGTAAGCGGCGTAGGAGCCGCCACCGCCCGAATGATCATGAGCGCTTTCTCGGCGGAAGAGTTGCGGATGCTGATTGCCACCGGCAATTCGAAGGGCATGGCGAAAGTGAAGGGCCTGGGTCCGAAGACCGCCCAGCGTATCATTGTGGATCTGAAAGACAAAGCGCTGAAACTGGACCTCGGAGGCGACCCGACGGAGATACCGATGCTGGAAGTGGAAACCGACAGCGGCGTCAAAGCAGAGGCAGTAAGCGCACTGACCATGCTCGGTTTTGCCGCCACAGCGAGCGGCAAAGCGGTGGACAAGATCCTCAAAGCCGATCCGACGCTCAAAGTGGAGGCGGTTATCCGCGAAGCACTGAAGATGTTATAAAAGACCGCCCTGCGGGCTAAAAGACAAAAGACCGCAGGCCATGCCTGCTCAAAGAATAAAGACGATTTTGTACAAGCAAATACGATATATATTATTAGTTAGTCTGGTTCTATGGTTGCCGATGGTAACCGTGGTTGTTTACGCCCAGAAGAGCGGCGGCAAGAGCCTGAAGGAGCTTGTGGCAGAGGAGAAGGCGCGCAAGGAAGCGGAAAGAGCGGCAAAGGAAGCGGAGAAAGAGTCGAAAGTCGAAAGTCGAAAGACCGCGGCAGAGCCGCTCAAAGACGGCAGTGAACAGAGCCCTGAGAGCGCAGCGGACTATGTGACGGAGACCGACAGCGCTATCTGGGCCCCGACGAAAGTGAAGCAACTGGGCGTGCAGAACTTCGGCGAGTTGGAGCAACCCGTCAGTTCGCTTGACCTGCAGGACCCGAACAATATCTCCACCACCGTTGAATATCAGCCGGAGACAGGCACTTATGTCATTCACACCCGCATCGGCGAGACCGACATCACAACGCCGTACATGCTCACGCAAGACGAATACAACCACTACGCGGAGCGTCAGATGATGCACCGGTACTGGCAGCAGAAGATCGGCGAAGTAGAGCATAACAACGAGTCCAAGTTCGACATCACCGACATGAAATTCAACATCGGTCCGGCGGACAAAGTGTTCGGTCCGGGCGGTGTGCAACTCAAGATGCAGGGAAGCGCCGAGCTGCTTTTCGGTTTCAAGCACCAGTATATCGCCAACCCGTCGCTTACCGTGCGGGCGCGAAACAATAACATATTCGATTTCGACGAGAAGATCCAAGCCAGCATCCAAGGCAAGGTAGGCCAGAAGCTGAACTTCAACATGAGTTACAACACCGAGGCCTCGTTCTCTTTCGACCAGCAAAACCTCAAACTGAACTACAAAGGCGAGGAGGATGACATCATCCAGTCTATCGAGGCAGGTAATGTGACCATGGACCTGCCTTCGTCCCTTATCCGCGGCAGCAAGGCTCTCTTCGGTATCAAGACCAACCTGAAGTTCGGCAAGTTCCGCATCCAGGCCCTGATCAGCCAGCAGAACAGCGAGGCGCAGACCGTCAGCAGCAAGGGCGGCGCGCAGATGACGCGGTTCGACATCTCCGGCGACAGTTATGACGAGAACCGACATTTCTTCCTCTCCCATTTCTTCCGTGACCGATACGAAGAAGCGATGGCGAGCGTGCCGTATATAGCCAGCGGCGTCCAAATCAACAAGATCGAAGTATGGATCACCAACAAACGCGGCAACTACGACCAGGCACGCAATATCGTTGCCTTTGCCGATCTGGGCGAGAACAGTTCGCATACCCAGAACGAGGCATGGGGCGGCGCACCCATAGGAGCGCCGGAGAACGCGGCGAACGGGCTGTACAATGCTATCCGCGCCACAGCCTTCCGCGACCTGCAGCAGACCAGTACGGCTCTCGAAGGACTGAACGGAATGGAAGGCGGAGCGGATTATGAGAAGATCGAGTCCGCGCGGCTGTTGTCCAGCAGCGAATACACGCTCAACAGCGCATTGGGATACATCTCCCTCAAGAGCGCCCTCAACCAAGACGAGGTCCTGGCGGTGGCATACGAATATACCTACAACGGCAAAGTCTATCAGGTAGGTGAGTTCTCCACGGACGGCAGCGAGGAGTTGCGTGCGCCCAACGCGCTTGCCCTGAAGATGCTGAAGAACAGCGCCAATGCGCCCAACAAGAAAGGCCGCGGGACATGGGACCTGATGATGAAGAACATCTACGCGCTCGGCGCAGCCAGCATCCAGGCAGACAAATTCGAGCTATACGTCACCTACCGCAACGACTCCGTCGGCACGGACGTCCAATACCTCAACGACGGCCCCGTCTCCGGCCAGCAGCTGCTGCGCGTCATGGATCTGGACCGTTTGGACCAGAAGAACAACGCCAGCCCCGACGGACGGTTCGACTTCATCGAAGGACTGACCGTATATGCCTCGTCAGGAAAGATTATTTTCCCCGTGCTGGAGCCTTTCGGAAGCCACCTGGCGAAAGCGTTAGGCAATGACGAGCGGCTTGTCAAGAAATACTGTTTCCCGGAGTTATACGACTCTACTCTGATCGTAGCGCAGGAGTTGAGCGAGAAGAACAAGTTCCACCTTACCGGTAAATACAAAGGCACGAACGGCAGCGAGATCCGTCTGGGCGCAATGAACGTGCCGAGAGGCTCCGTCACCGTCACCGCCGGAGGTGCCACCCTCATCGAGAACGTCGATTACACTGTGGACTACACGATGGGTACAGTGACTATCCTCAACACCTCTATTCTCGAATCGGGTACGAACGTGGACGTCAAACTGGAAAACCAGAGCACATTCTCGATGCAGCGCAAGAGCCTCTTCGGCGCCCATCTGGAGTATGAGTTCAACAAAGACCTGTTGATCGGCGGAACGATCATGCACCTGCGCGAACGTCCGCTGACGACCAAGGTGAACACCGGATCCGAACCTCTGGCGAACACCATCTGGGGTGTCAACGGCAGCTGGAAGACCGAGATGCAGTGGCTCACCAATGCCATCGACAAGATCCCTTGGATCACCGCCACCGCTCCGTCCACCTTCTCCATCAACGCCGAGTTTGCGCATCTCATCCCGGGACACACCCGCGACGTAGGCACAGTAGGTACGGCGTATATCGATGATTTCGAATCCACCACCACCAATATAGACGTCCATTACCCCAGTTATTGGTTCCTGGCTGCTACTCCTACCGTCTTTGACGAATCGAAGGACATCAACCGGACGAGTTACAACAAGAACCGTGCGCATCTGTCGTGGTATGCCGTGGATCCTATCTTCGGCTATCCGCAGACCAACACACCGGCGCATATCCGCAATGACCTGGCGGCACTGAGCGACCACCGCACGCGTATCGTCTATCAGGACGAGATATACCCCAACCGTCAGGAAGCCAGCAACGTAGATACCAAACTATCGGTACTGAACCTCTCCTACTACCCGTCCGAGCGCGGTCAATACAACATCTCCGCCTCCGAGATAGGCACAGACGGACATCTGACGAACCCCAAGCAACGCTGGGGCGGTATCATGCGGCGGCTGGACAACACCGATTTTGAGAAAGCGAACATCGAGTACATCCAGTTCTGGCTGATGGACCCGGCACTGACCAACCCCGACGGGTATGAAGGCGAGTTGTATTTCAACCTCGGCGACGTGAGCGAGGATATCCTGCGTGACGGCAAGAAAGCGTTCGAGCACGGTCTGCCCGTCAGCGAAGCCGACCAGGGTCGTGTAGATTCGACTATCTGGGGTTTTGTGCCGCGTACGACCAGTACTGTTGTCGCCTTCAGCAACGAGGCAGGTTCGCGCGCCCGTCAGGACGTGGGTCTCAACGGTCTGAGCACCACCCAGGAGCTGACCTGGCCGACATACCGCCAATATCTGACGGAGTTGCAGAGCCGCGTCTCTGCCGATGTATGGGATCGTTGGGCGGACGACCGCTTCTCCCCGCGTAACGACCCTGCCGGAGATAACTTCCACTACTACCGGGGCACCGACTATGACGAAGAGGAAGTGCCTGTTCTGGCGCGATACAAACATTTCAACGGTACGGAGGGCAACTCGCCCGCCACGGAGCAGCAGACCGAGACCTACGGTACCGCCTCCACCCTCACGCCGGATATAGAAGATATCAACCAGGACAACACCCTCAACGAGTACGAGAAATACTACCAGTACAAGGTCATCCTCCGTCCCGACATGATGGAGGTAGGCCGCCAGCATATCACCGAGAAGAAGGTCCGCAAAGTGACGCTTCGCGACGGGACAACCCAGGATGTGACATGGTACCAGTTCAAGATCCCTCTCCGCGGCGACAGCGCCAGCGTGCAGAAGATCGGCTCCATCCGCAACTGGAAATCCATCCGCTTCATGCGTATGTACCTCACCGGTTTCGAGAAAGAGACCCACTTGCGTTTCGCTACGCTGGACCTAGTCCGTGGCGACTGGCGAATGTACACACGCGATCTGGCACCTATCGGAACGGCTGTCAACACCAGCGCATCGATTGATGTACAGACCGTCAATATCGAGGAAAACAGCACCCGCTCGCCGGTCAACTATGTGCTGCCTCCGGGTGTAAGCCGTCAGACCGATCCCGGTCAGGCGCAGCTTATCGCCCAGAACGAGCAGGCGATGGTCCTCCGCGTAGCGCACCTCAGCCCTCATGACGCACGGGCGATGTACAAGAACACGGGCTACGACATGCGGCAGTACAAGAACCTGCAGATGTTCGTCCATGCCGAGAAACTGGAGAGCGTCGATCCCGACCTGAAGGACGGCGACCTCACCTGCTTCATCCGCCTGGGTACCGACCTGCGCAATAACTACTACGAATACGAGATCCCGCTGCATCTGACCGCACCGGGGCTGTATAACAACAACTCCGCCGCCGACCGTGAAACGGTATGGCCGAAGGAGAACATGTTCGATTTTGCGCTCAAGGTGCTCACGGACGCCAAGACCGCCCGCAACAAAGCCAAACGCGCAGGCAACGAGGGCGTGAGCAACACTATCCCGTACGTCATCTATGATGACGCCAACGACAAGCCGCAGAACAAGATCACCGTGCTCGGTAACCCGACACTGGAAGAGGTATCCACCATCATGATCGGTGTGCGCAACAACGGCCAGCACGAGGCGTCCGGCGAGGTGTGGGTCAACGAGTTACGCCTCAGCCAGTTCAACGAGCAAGGGGGTGTGGCGGCGATGGCGAATGCAGCCCTGGCTATCAGCGACATCGCACAACTCAACGTAGCGGGACGGCTTGAGACGGCCGGTTATGGTTCTATCGAGTCCAACGTGCTCGACCGCAACCTCGATAACTTCTACCAGATATCCGTTTCCGCGGCACTCGAAGGAGGACGGCTCTTCCCGGAGAAAGCGAAGATACAGATGCCGCTCTATGTCTCCTACAGCAACGAGACCACGAGTCCCGATTACGACCCTCTCGACAGCGATGTCAAGCTGTCCGAGACGCTCTCCACCTATGACACCAAGGAGAAACGGGATTCCGTCAGACAGATGTCCAACACCGTACACGAGTCCACCTCCTTCTCCGTCAGCAACCTCAAGGTGAACATCCACTCCAAGAAACGCGACATGTTCTACGACCCGGCGAACTTCTCTATCTCCGCGTCCTACAACAAGCAATCCGAGCACTCGCCCGAGATGGAGACCAACATCACCACCGACCACAAGGGTTCCTTCCAGTACGCCTATAACTTCAACCCCAAGCCGTGGGAGCCGTTCAGCAAGGTGGAGAAAGTGCAGAAAGTGAAGTTCCTGAAGGAGATGAATATCTACTACCTGCCGCAATCATGGGCGTTCAGCACCAACATGCACCGCACCTTCAGCCATCTGAAGATGCGCGATCTCTCCAACGCCATGACCGATGCGTCCGACCTCACTTTCAGCAAGGATTTCACATGGGACCGCAACGTCGATATCAAATACGACCTGACCAAGAACATGAAGTTCTCCTTCCAGTCCGCAATGAACGCCATCATCGATGAAGGCAAGTACACGCCGGAGATCCTGAAAGGCCGCTATTTCGACGACGAGTTCAACCACGACAAATACGAGGCATGGCGCGACACCATCCAGCGGTCCCTCGCCAAATGGGGTTCGCCATACACCTACCAGCAGGTCTTCACCGCCTCCTGGAACGTACCGTTCAACCGCATCCCTGGTCTGGATGCACTCACGGCGAACGCCTCTTATAACGCCACCTACAACTGGACCCGCACCGCCTCCACGACCACCGGTATCGACCGCGGTAACACCGTCAGCAGTCTGCAAAGCTGGCAGGTGGACGGAGGTATCAATTTTGAGACCTGGTACGGCAAATCCAAATACTGGAAGTCCATGACCCAGCGTTACGGCGGCAGAGGCGGCCGTCAGCGGGCCTTCAAACCCAAGACCTACACCCAGAACATGACGCTGAAGAAAGGCGAGCCGGTCGAACTGACCCACCGTCTCAACAGCGAGAACCTCAATATCGCCGTCACCGACTCCACCGGCAAGAAGATACCTGTCTCCATCCGTCCGTCCGGCAACACGAAAGCGACCATCACGCCTAAGGCGGACTGCGCTAACGCTACCGTCACCATCACCACGAAGGACCCCAACGAGCGCACGCCGGCACAGATAGCAGGGGATATGTTCGCGTATGTAGGTACGATGTTCCGCCGCCTGCAGATCACCTATCGGGAGACCAACTCCATGACCCTGCCGGGCTTCGAACCCGAAGCGGGATTCATGGGCCAGCGCAGGACCAACGGCGTCTATGCACCGGGATTCGATTTCGCCTTCGGTTTCATCCCCAACAACATGGTGGAGCGTGCGAAAGAGAACGGATGGCTCTCGGGAGACACGTCGGTTGTCCAACCCGCCACACGGGCACATACCTCCGATCTGGATATCAAACTGACGCTCGAGCCACTGCCGGGTCTGAAGGTGCAACTGAACGGCAAACGGTATATGGCGCAGTCCACGTCTATCATCTATACCTACGACCAGCTGCAGGAGAACATGACGGGTTCGTTCAATATCACCCAGGTGGCTCTCGGTACTATCTTCAGCCGCGTCGGCAGCCAGGAGGAGAACTTCGCCAACGCCGCTTTCGACAAGTTCCTGGAGAACCGGAATATCCTGACCGAGCGCGTCCAGAACGAATATACAGGCACGACGCTGCCTTCCTCCGGCTTCCTGAGCAACATACCGGCCGGCACCAAGTATGACCCCACCAAACACGGACGTGTCAACTCCAACTCCGCCGATGTGCTTGTACCCGCCTTCCTCGCCGCTTACACCGGCAGAGACGCCTCGCGCATGAACCTCAACCCCTTCCTGGGAATCCTCAAGATACTGCCTAACTGGTCCGTCACCTTCGACGGGCTGGGTAAGATACCATGGGTGAAAGACCATTTCAAATCCGTCACCCTCACCCATGCCTATACTTGCAAGTATGCGATCGGCTCGTATGGTTCCTACTCCACATGGGTGGGGTCCGACAGCAACGACAAGATGCACGGCTTCGTGCGCGATGTGACGACCGATGCACCGCGTCCATCCTCGGCATACGACATCAGCAACGTGACCCTCACCGAGGCGTTCTCGCCGCTTATCGGACTCAACATGACGATGAAGAACTCGCTCAGCATCAAGGCGGAGTACCGCAAGCAGCGTAACCTCGCGCTCAATGTCACCTCCGTCCAACTCACCGAAGGACATACCTCCGAGTTTGTTATCGGAGGCGGCTATACGATCAAGAACCTCAGCTTCATCGCCAAGAAGAGGGACGGCGGTCAGACGAAAGTGAGCAACGATCTCAAACTGCAGGTTGACCTGTCCTACAAGGATGTCAAGATGCTTCTGCGCAAGGTAGAGGAAGGTATCACACAGGCTTCGTCCGGAAACAAAGTGCTGGCTATCAAGATCTCGGCTGACTATGTGCTGAGCCAGAAGATCAGTCTCCAGCTCTTCTACGACCACCAGGGTACCACTCCGCTCATCTCGTCCTCTTACCCCGTCAAGGCGGATAACGTAGGTCTTAATATCAAGTTAATGTTGACACGATAATTCGTAATTCGTAATTTGTAATTCGTAATTTGTTTAAAGTTGCTATCATCGGCCCCGAGAGCAGCGGCAAGAGCACGCTCGCACGGTATCTGGCTAACCGCTATGGCGGTATCCTGGTGCCGGAGTATGCCCGTACGTTTGTGGAACAACTGATGATCGAGCGTCAGACGGACGACTGGACCCGTGTCCTCACTTACGATGACCTCTGCTCCCTCGCAAAGCACCAGATCGAAGAATTAACCTCTCTAAACAGCGCAGCGCTAAACAGGCCGCAGGCCGCTAAACAGCAAGCCCCGCTTGCGCTCAACGACGACACGGTCGTCTTCTTCGACACCGAACTGATCGTCACCAAGGTATGGTTCGACTATGCTTTCGGCTCCGTTCCCGAGTGGCTCAACGAAGCAATCAGCCGCTATCCCATGGATGTCTATCTGCTCACCTACCCCGACCTGCCATGGATACCCGACCCCGCGCGATCCAACGGATCAGACACCGTACGGAAAGAACTCTTTGACCGCTACGAGGCAGAGATACAAGCACTCGATATACCTTACTATATCATCCGCCATCAATAAGAAAATCGTCCTTCTGGGCTCCTTTTTCTGTTTAGAGTCTGGTTAACTTTTACGACTCACTCACGACTCGATTACGACTCAATTACGACTCGTTTACGAGTCAATTACGAGTTCCCAAACTGAAACAATATGAGTTTGTTACAAAAGTGGGGAAAGTAAAAAACGAGAGAAAATGACCAAAAACTTGCGTATTCCAAAAAAAAGTGCTAAATTTGCAGTCGATTTTAGAATGCGGTAGTGTGCACATGCAAATAGGCGATTTGGACATGTTGTTTGGTGAACATCCCGAACTGGGGTTGATAAACCGGGAGCTGGCGAAAGGGCAAGAGGTTCATCTTCTCCTTAGCGGTCTGTACGCGAGTGCACGCGCGCTGGCGCTGGCACACGTGAAAGCACCGCTGTTTGTGATCCTTGACAATGCAGAAGCAGCACAATACCTCTATAGCGACTTGCAGTCGCTGAGCGCTGACGGGTTACCGGTTACGGGTGACGGGTTACCGGCTGCGCCTGTAGGGCCAAAGGTGTATTTCTTTCCGGCGGCACAAAAGAGACGTACGGTAGATGATGCAGCGATGATACAGCGGACGGAATGTTTAAGCGCACTCAGGAATGCCTGTACCCATACTCCTGTCATCGTGACCTATCCGGAGGCGATAGCGGAGAAGGTGCCGAGACAGGAAGAACTGGATGCTGTCAGCATTCAGTATTCTGTGGGGCAAGAGATACCGCATTCCGCTATCAGCGAACAGTTGTCAGCGGCAGGATTCGAGCGCGTGGATTTTGTGTTCCAACCCGGTCAGTACGCCATCCGAGGAAGTATCGTGGATATATACAGTTACGGTCACGACATCCCGTACCGTCTGGATTTCTTCGGCGACGAGATAGACAGCATCCGTGAGTTCGACATAGAGGACCAGCTGAGCAAGACCCGTTTGCAGGAAGCAAACATCGTTGGAACGGCTACGTCGAAAGAGAGCCAGGAAAGATTTACCATCGTCGATTACATGACAGAGGATTTCGTATGGGTGAGCAATGACTGGAGCGTGGCGAGGTATAAATTAGAGGGGTTACAGGTGACGGGTGACGGGTTACCGGTGACGGGGCGCAGGACGATAGAGATAGGGCAGAAGAGTTATTTCCCGAACCACAGCAAGATAACCTTTGACACCCTGCCGCAGCCTGTCTTCCACAAGCAGTTCGACCTCCTGACGGAGGACATCCGGCGCCATCAGGAAGAGGGATACAAGATCTATATCCTGGCGGAACAGAAGAAACAGCTGGACCGGCTCGAAGCGATCATGGAAGCCTACCCCAACCCCTCCCAGGAAGGAGGGGCTCAAACCCAAACACCCTTCCCTTTAGGGGAGGGTCGGGAAGAGGCTCATTTCATCCCCATCAATGCCACGCTGCATGAAGGGTTTGTGGACAAGGGGTTGAAGATATGCTGCTACACGGACCATCAGATCTTCGAGCGCTACCACCGCGTGTCGATGACGAGCGAGAACGCCCGCCGCGGCAAAGCCATCATCACGCTGCGCGAGATCAACCAGTTGCAGGTAGGCGACTACGTCGTTCATTCCGACCACGGAATAGCCAAGTTCGGCGGCCTCGTCACCACCCCTGTCAACGGCAAGCCTCAGGAGATGATCAAACTGAACTACCGCGACGGCGCCTGCGTGTTCGTCAGCATCCATAACCTGCACCGCATCAGCAAATACAAGGGTCGCGAAGGCAGCGAACCGACGATCTCGCGTCTGGGCAGCGGTCAATGGGAACGGCTCAAGGAGCGGACGAAAGACAAGGTGAAGGACATCGCCAGAGACCTGATCCGTCTCTACGCCACCCGCAAGCAGCAACAAGGCTACGCCTACTCGCCCGACGGGTACATGCAGCATGAGTTGGAGGCCTCGTTCCTATACGAAGACACGCCGGACCAGGCGAAGGCTACCGCGGACGTGAAGCACGACCTGGAAAGCCCCATGCCGATGGACAGGCTGGTATGCGGAGACGTAGGATTCGGCAAGACAGAAGTAGCGATGCGCGCGGCATTCAAGGTAGCTACGGACGGCAAACAGGTAGCCGTGCTGGTACCGACCACCGTGCTCGCCCTGCAACATTACAACACCTTCCGCGAGAGGATGAAGAACATGCCGGTGCGGATCGAATATATCAGCCGGCTCAAATCCGCCAAAGAACTCAAAGAGCTGTTGGCAGACCTGGAAGCAGGCAAGATAGACATCCTGATCGGCACACACAAGATCATCGGCAAGAACGTCAAATGGCACGACCTGGGCCTGCTGATCATCGACGAAGAGCAGAAGTTCGGCGTAGCAGCCAAAGAGAAGCTGAAGAGCCTGCGTGCCAACATAGATGTCCTGACGCTGACCGCCACACCTATCCCACGGACCTTGCAGTTCTCGCTGCTGGGCGCACGTGACCTGAGCGTCATGACCACGCCGCCGCCCAACCGGTACCCCGTACAGACGGAGCTGATCACGATAGACGACGAGGACATCATCAAAGAGGCGATAGAGCTGGAGATGGGACGCAACGGCCAGATCTTCATCGTCAACAACCGGATAGAGATGCTGCCGCGTATCGAGCGCCGCATCAGGAACCTATGTCCCGAAGCGCGTATCGTGACCGCACACGGCCAACTGCCTGCCGGAGAGATGGAAGAGCGGCTGGAAGCGTTTATCAACTATGACTACGACATCCTGCTCTCGACCACCATCATCGAGTCGGGTGTAGATATACCGAACGTGAACACAATCCTGATCTTCAGCGCCCACCAGTACGGTCTGGCAGACCTGCACCAGTTGCGCGGACGAGTAGGACGAAGCAACAGAAAAGCATACTGCTATCTCATCGCGCCGGAGAAAGAGCTGCTGACCGAAGACGCACGCCGGCGGCTGGAAGCACTGAGCACCTTCGCCGAACTCGGATCCGGGTTCAACCTGGCGATGCAGGACCTCGATATCCGCGGAGCGGGAAACATGTTAGGCGCAGAGCAGTCCGGCTTCATCGCCGACCTGGGTTACGAGACCTACCAGCGGATCCTGAACGAAGCCGTGGAAGAGTTGAAGGAAGAAGAAGGCTTAAACAACACCGAAGGTGCGCTAAACAGTGCAGCAGGCACGTTGAACGGCACGCAGCGCCTTTGGTGCAACGACGCGCAGCTGGAGACCGACATCTCAGTATGTTTCCCGAGCGAGTATATCGAGAACATATCCGAGCGTATCACCCTTTACCGCGAGTTGGACAGCCTGCGGAGCGAAGAGCAGTTGCTGGACTACCGCAAGCGTCTGATCGACCGTTTCGGTCCGCTGCCCGAACCCGCAGAAGAACTGCTGGACGTAGTACGGCTGAGATGGCTGTGCTGCAGGATGGGAATAGAGAAGATACTGCTCAAGGGCGAACACATGACCATGTATCTGGTGCAGAACAAAGAAGCCTACTGGCAGTCCAAACAGTTCGGCAACATGATCCAATACGCCGTGACGAGACCGGAGAGATGCCTGATGCAGGAAGAGAGGGACAAGAAAGGCTTCAAGACCGGACGACGGTATATAACCATAATGAACGTAAAAACAATAGCAGGGGCGATGACCCTGCTCCACAAAGTGGAGACAGGGGATTTGTGATTTGTAATTTGTGATTTGTAGATTGTGATATGAAATTTATAGGTATCATACCCTCGCGCTACGGTTCCACCCGCTTTCCGGGCAAGCCGCTGGCGGATATATGCGGCAAGACCGTTGTCCGCCGTGTATATGAACAAGCGTCCAAAGTGCTGGACACCGTGGTAGTAGCTACTGACGATGACCGCATCTACGACGCCGTAGAGGCTTTCGGCGGCAAGGTAGTAATGACCCGTGCGGACCATACATGCGGCACAGAGAGATGTCTGGAGGCGTATCAGGCCATCACAACGCCCTCCTGGCGCGAACAGAACGACGAGGACACCGTAATCATCAACATACAGGGAGACGAACCCTTCATCCAACCCGAACAGATAGAGTCTCTCATGGCTTGTTTCGACCGGGAAGGCACCGACATCGCCACCCTCGTCCGCCCCTTCACGGAGAAGGACACTCCGGCAGACCTGGAGAACGAGAACAGCCCCAAAGTGGAATGGGACACCCGGACCGGCGAAGCGAAGATGTTCTCCCGCAAAGTGATCGCCGCTTCCGACGGAAGACACTACCGGCACATAGGTATCTATGCCTACCGCGCAGACGTACTGGCACGTATCACCCGGCTGCCGCAAAGTCCGCTGGAGATCAAAGAGAGGCTGGAACAGCTGCGATGGATAGAGAACGGCTACCGCATCCGGGTAGGCGTGACCGAGACACCCACTATCGGCATTGACACTCCGGCGGATCTGGAGAAAGCTATACAGTGGTACAAATACAACGGATAATAAACGTAATTGCGTAATTACGAAATCACGAAATATAATAACCTTTAAAAACACAGAATTATGAGTAAAGAACAATGCCCTACTCCGCATATCGGTGCGCAGTACGGCGAGATTGCAAAGACAATGATCATGGCAGGCGACCCGCTGCGCGCCAAGTTGATGGCAGAGCGCTTTCTGGAGAACCCTGTACAAGTAAACAACGTTCGCGGTATGCTTGCGTTCACGGGTACATACAAAGGCAAGAAAGTGACCGTCATGGGACACGGTATGGGAATCCCGTCTATCGGCATCTACACCTATGAGCTGTTCAATTTCTATGACGTGGACACGATCATCCGCGTAGGCTCATGCGGCGCGCGGCAGATGTACGTCCACCTGGGCGACCTCGTCATCGCGCAAGGCAGCTGCACGGACAGCAACTGGGACGCCCAATACAACCTGCCGGGCCACTATGCGCCGATAGCGGACTTCGAACTATGCCGCAAAGCCGTAGAAGCAGCCGAGAAACGGGGATACACATACCACGTAGGCAATGTCTTCTCCGCCGACATCTTCTATTGCGAAGACGAACGCAAAGCCAACTGGACGAAGATGGGTGTGCTGGCAGACGAGATGGAAGCCCCGTCGCTCTACATGAACGCCGCACGCGCCGGCAAGAAGGCACTGGTGATCTGTACCGTCAGTGACCACATCCTGACCGGCGAAGCCACTACCGCAGAACAACGCCAGAACTCGTTCACCAACATGATGGACGTCGCTTTTGACATTATTTAAATATAGATGAAAAAACAAATCTTATTGACAGCATTGCTCCTTCTGCCCCTGGGTCTCTTCGCCCGGGAGCAGGAGGGAAGCGATGCTCAGGCGCAAGAGAGCCGCAAGACCACCAAGGTGTACACCGGCTTCTCCGGCGGAATGCTGCTGCATGCCGGATACCTCTTTTCCGACGATCCGACCAAAGTGTTTAGCAACACAGGTTTGGGAAGTATGGACTATGTAAAAGGTCTGCCCAAGTCCGGTCTCTGTTTCGGTCTGGGCGGCATGCTGCGCATTCACTTCATTAACCACGTCCACTTAGGCGCAGAAGGCTATGTGAGCACCATGCCGCTCATGGGCACCGGATCGAATGTCCGTACCGGATGGGGAGGTGCGTTCGCGGATTTCTACGCCAACTGGGGCAAAGTGCGGCCGATGATCGGTCTCTCGGTGGGTGGAGGTACAATGAAACGACTCTATGTACCGGACCAGGACCCCGTGGAGAACCCCGGAAACACGCCGGAGGATAATACTACTTACAACTCTTCGTACGTCAAGACACCGTTCTTTTATATGGATCCGTACGTAGGATTAGAAATCGGTCTAACCAACCATATTGCTCTCATGATCCGAATCGACTATATGTTACCTTTCGGACGTACCAGCAGCGGTCTTACCAACCTTGGCAATGACGTCAAATGGAGCAATTTCATGACCCCGAGCGGTCCGCGTCTATACGTAGGCGTGATGTTCGGAAAACTCAAACGCAACTAAACACGGAAATAACAACACGTATATATAAATCAGACACATTAAATGGATAAAAACACTTGGATCGGCTTTCTATTAATAGCCGCAATTATCGTAGGGTTCACCATGCTGAACCGCCCGTCAAAAGAAGAACTGGCGGAACGTCAACGCGTACAGGACTCGCTCCGCCTTGTTCAGATAACGGAACAGGAGGCTCAGCGTCTGTCCGACTCATTACAGTTCGTAGCAGGTCAGGCCGCTTCTCAGGCAGAGACCGTATCGCCGGAGCAGTTGCAGGAACGGATTCAGGCAGCATACGGCACTTTTGCTTCGGCTGCGCAGGGCGACGAGCGTTTCGTCACGCTTGAGAACGAAAAAGTCCGCCTGACCCTTTCCACACGAGGAGGCGTGATCAAACATGCCGAGTTGCTGGAATACAAGGCTTCGGGCGACAGCATCAACCCGTTGAGTCTCTTCCGGGGCGACGAGAGTGCCTTCGGACTGACCCTCATCACCGCCAACAACCGCATCCTGCAGACCGCGAACCTGTTCTTCACCCCTGTTGACACCGTTCTGCCCAACACGGCTGTTCTCCGGCTGCATACCGCATCGGAGGACGCATGGCTCGATTTCGTATATGAGTTGTCCGACAACTACATGGTACATCTCTCTATCGAACCGCATAACATGCAGACCGAACTGGCGCAGAACATCAACTCGCTGGAACTGCAATGGCGCCAGTTGATCCCGCAACAGGAACAAGGACGCAAGTTCGAGGAACGGTATGCGCAACTCCAATACATGCTGGTGGGAGGCGATATAGAGAAACTGAGCGAGAGCAAAGACGACAACGCCAAGGAGAGCACCCGCGTGAAATGGATCGCGTACAAGGACCAGTTCTTCTCAACCGTCATGATCGCCGACGACGCGTTCTCCTCCACCCAACTCACCTCCACCCTGCAGAACAAGAACTCCGGCTATATCAAAGAATATACGACCAACACCTCTGTCCCGTTCGACCTGTCGGGCAAGACCCCCACGGGAGTTCGGTTCTACTGCGGTCCGAACCACTACCACACGCTCAAGGCGTACGACGAGGGTGTTGAGCGCAGCGAACGGCTGCATCTGAACACACTCGTGCCGCTGGGATGGAAGATAGTCAGCTGGATCAACGAATGGCTCGTCATCCCGATGTTTGACCTCTTCACCGGATGGGGACTGCATATCGGCATTGTGATCCTGCTCATGACCCTCGTCATCAAACTGATCATCCTGCCGTTCGTATTCGTGTCCTATAAATCGAGCGCGAAAATGAAAGCGTTGAAACCGCAGTTGGACGCCATCAACGAGAAATATCCGGCAGAGAAGATGCAGGAACGCCAGCAGGCGACGATGCAGCTATACCAGCAGGCGGGTGTCAGCCCCATGAGCGGATGTCTGCCGATGCTGTTCCAATTCCCGGTACTGATGGCTATGTTCTGGTTCCTGCCTACGGCTATCGAGCTGCGAGGCAAATCGCTCCTGTGGGCGGACGATCTGTCCACCTATGACGCCGTCATCCACTGGGGATTCAATATCCCGTTGCTGGGAGACCACCTGTCTCTGTTCTGCCTGCTGATGACGATCTGCAACATCGGTTACACCTATATCACGATGCAGTCCCAGGCGACAGACCCGAACATGAAATTCATGAAGTACATGATGTACGCTATGCCACTCATGTTCCTCTTTATCTTCAATGACTACGCCGCAGGTCTGAGTTACTATTACCTCGTTTCGCTGTTCTTCACGATTCTGCAGACAATGATCTTCCGCTGGACCCTGAACGACGAGAAGATGCTCAAAGAGATGGAAGAGAACAAAAAGAAAAAAGCCGGAAAGAAGAAATCCGGCTTCATGGCTCGCTTGGAAGCGATGCAGAGAGAGCAACAGCGTTTAGCTCGCGAGAACGCTAAGGGGGCTGGCAAGCGACGCTAGTTCCCTATTCACCATCGCCTCTCCGGCGGGAGAGAGCGTCACTCCGTCCTGGTCCAGCAGTTCATCAAAATGGGTGCTGGCCAGCATCGGAGAGGTGATGTCCACCAGATGCACACATTGCACTGCTGCCAGACGGAAGAGCGACAGGTTATACATTGCATGAATATTGCGGAGCCGCTCCGTCTTGCCACCAAGCCAGTACAGCACATTCTTGCGCTCCTGCATGCTCATGCCGCGTGTGATATATGCGAAATAGCGGTCTTCGTCCATGATAGGCAGACTGACCAACACCGGCTCCTGACCGCACGCACGCGCCTGTGCGATCTTATTAGTATAAAGCGCCTTATAGGCCACCAAGTCAATTTGTGGTTCGTGATGTCCGCTGGGATTTGAGGCAATAGCCTTCCAGTCGAAACGCAAGCCACTCTCGGGCTGAATAAGAATCGTCTTGTCCATAGTAGTAAGAGTTAGTAGTTTATAGTAATAAGTTTAATTAACAATTATAAATTCATTACCAAATAAGCAATAATTACCGGTAATTGAAGGCAATATAAAGCGACCAAAAGGTCAAATCCGATTCGTTTAACAGTTTTCATATTTGCAGTTTTTTAATTAGGTTATACAATATTTGTTACATGTGATCTTTAAAAATCGATGCAAAATTACTGCTTTATTCGTAGGGATGCAAAGAAATGTGATAAGTGACAAAAATTAGTGACCAAAGCACCGTTATTGGTGACTAAAATGCAAATATAGTGACGAAAAAGGAAGAATTATCTTTTCGTCACATTACAAAAGGAGATTAAATTATGACCAAAATTCCTACTTCACTACTGTCTGTAGCGGCGATGTTAGTGCATATCATCGTCATTCCTGTATATCTGTTAGGTTTTGTACTGATATACGAAAGCCGGTGGGCGACAGCGTTTCTTGGTACAGGGAACGGCGTTGTGTTCAATATACTGATGCTGACCTGCATATTGCTGGGTATCTTATGCGGCTCGCGCATCCCGATGACCGCTGTCCGGAACAGACCTCATATGTCATGGTGGCAATATTCATTATGGTCGTTCGCCGAAGTGGTTGTGTTCTCCTGTTTTGCTGCGCTGTACATGGCGCTGGTATATGGCGATATAGGCTATTTCCCTGCTTTAGGCAAATGTCTGCAGTTATCCTTTGCCATTCTCCCCTATCCCTATATCATTTTCGCATTGCTCTTTGCGTTCATCCGTCCCGATGAGAAAGAGGCAGCAGAAGAGGATCTCGTGCGGTTTACAGACAGTACGGGACGGCTCAAACTGGTCATAGCACATGATGTATTGCTATACGTGGAAGCGCAAGAGAACTATGTTTCCATTCATTATATGGAAGGAGAAAAGATGAAAGAATATTCCTTGCGTCAGTCTATGCGTGGAATTGAAGAGTTAATGAAAAAACACGGTATTATACGATGCCAGCGGTCGTATTTTGTCAACCCCCGCCACGTGACAGTACTGCGGCGCGACAAGGAAGGCTTCATCCAGGCGGAACTGGACATCAAGGACAGCAAGTCCGTTCCCGTCTCGCCAAAATACTACGAGCAACTGAGCAAATTGCTTTAAGCGTTGTGTTTCAGGATTAAGAATTAAGCGAATTGACCAGCATACCGCAGGCAGCCAATATGTCTTCTCCGCGTGAGCGGCGGATGGTCGTTGTGAGTCCGTTGGAGGTCAGGTAGTCCCTAAGCCATTCCATCTGTTTCTCATCAGAGCCGGGGAAATGCCGGCTCTCTTTGGCGGATCGTGCCACAGTCTCCACTCCCTCATGAAAACGGATCAGGTTGATACGGCAGTTAAGCCCCTTTAGCAAGCGCAGCAGCTCTTTTGCATGACGGGGGGTATCGTTCTGTCCTGCCCAACAGATATATTCGAAACTCACTCTCCTCTGATGGGACCAGTCATAATTCCTGAGCAGCGCCACGACCTCCGTGACCGACATGATCTTCTCTGCCGGCATAATCAGAGCGCGCTCTACGCTGAAGGGGTTATGCAAGGATACTGCCAGATGGCACTCGCTCTCGTCCAGAAAACGCTTCATAGCAGGCACACCAACGGTAGAGACCGTAATCCGTTTAGGCGACCATGCGCAGCCATAGGAAGCGGTCATGATCTCCAGCGAGCGCAGCACCTCATCGATGTTATCCATCGGCTCTCCTTCTCCCATATAGACGATATTGGAGAGCGGCTCGCGCCCGTCAGCAACCGCCATCGCATCTATCTCGAACATCTGGTTCAGGATCTCCGCAGCAGGCAGGTGACCGTGAAAACCAAGGGTCCCGGTCATACAGAAACGGCATCCCATCTTGCACCCCGCCTGAGTAGAGACACAGAGCGTAGCACGGTCGTCCTCCGGGATATAGACCGATTCAACGAACTGAGGATTGCTATTTGAAATCTCAAAGAGATATTTGCGCGTACCGTCCGTACTGACCGCCTCTTTGACCGGTGCATGACGACCTATGGTATAGTGCTCTTTGAGTGCTTTACGACCCTTGAGTGATATATTGGTCATTTCGTCAAAAGAAGCGGCACGGCGGACATAAAGCCATTCTGCGAGTTGTTTACCCGCAAACTTCTGCAGACCGGCAGCCAAAGCTACCGCTTGCAGTTCTGCCAATGTTTTGCCTAAAAGGGGCTCCAAAACTACTCGTTTTTAAGCATTGTGACATCCACGTGGGGATAGGCGAAAGTGAATCCTTGCGGCGGAAGTTCGGTATAGAAACGCTCATTGAGGTCGAAGAAGACATCCCAATAGTCATTGGCTCTGACCCATGCCCGCGCAACAAAAGTGATGTCATTCTCATTGAGCGACAACAGTCCTACGAAAGGCGCGGGAATAGCATTCATCTGATAATTGACCGTAGTGAGCTGGTAATGGGAGACTTTCAGTTCCTTGTACAGTTTCTTCATATCCGTCTTAGCCTGAAGAACCCGTTTGTCACTATTGATGATAGCCATGATGGCATCCTTGCAAGCCGTTGCATCCACGCCATACGAGACACTTACTTTCCATTCCACCCTGCGCAAAGGGCGACCGTTGTAATTATTTATTGTTCCGTTCGACAAGGCTCCGTTCGGCAAGATAACCACTCTGTTATCCACCGTGAGAATCTTAGTTGCCGTGATATTGACCTCTACCACCTTGCCGGAAACACCCTGTGCCTCGATAAAATCTCCGGCTTTGAAGGGTTTGAATGCCAACAGCATTATTCCTCCGGCGAAGTTCTGCACAGTTCCGGAGAGCGCCATACCGATGGCCATACCTCCGGCTGCCAGCAATGCAGCCAAAGAGGTTGTGTTGACGCCCAATGTACTGATCGAGATAATAACCAGAATAACGGTCATTGAGATCGATACAAAGGACGAAACGAAAGAAGCGATGGTAGGTTCGGTCCTTCGGCGGGTAAACACCCTCTGCAGTATAGTTCTCACCCACCGGATGAGCAATATACCTATACCGAAAATAAGGAGCGCAGCCAGAACCTGGAGACCAAAATGAATCATTTTATCTACAAAGAGCTGCCAGAAACCGTCGGGGTCAGTCTTGGCATACTCGATCATATGTTGCACGCCTCGCTCTAGCGAGTCTTTGCGCTGTTGAATCTCTTCGGGAGAGGGTGTTGTAGATTGTAAAAATAACATAGTTATCGTATTCTGTCTGCGGCGCGAACGAGAGCTTCATCTTTGAGAATAGCCCGTGTAGCCATAAGGGTTAATATCATACAAACCAACGGGATAGACGCCCATGGCATAATATACCACTCCACTCCTTGTGCCAGCTTGGCCTGCCATATATAAATAAACAGCACACCATACCAGCCAAGGCAGAACATGACGGTGAAAATATTCAGTCGTGCCTGGAGAATGCGTTTTGTATAAAGGAATATATCCACTAGCGCCAATACCGGAATAATCAGCGTGGCTAACAGCAGCCCCCATATACCTTGGACGGGTGCCAGTTCATTATACACCCCGGTATCTTGTACCCAATGTGATACACTCACACCCGAGGCTTTGAGTTGCCATGTCCGTATCGTTTCCACCGCCTGGTCGTCTGTTTGATTGTTTATCTCGGTGGTGGAGACGAACTCCGCTACGGGTAGCCATACGAGAGCTATTCCCAAAGCCACTACTAATAGTAAATACAAGGTTTGGATTCTCTGTATCATCTTAAATAATCAATTAGAAATCATACATTTTTCATAGCTTCTTCAAGCGAAGCGCATTTATCTCCATGTGCATTGACCCATCCTATCTGCCGCGCGGGATTGCCGACCATGAGCGCATACGCCGGTACATCTTTGGTCACCACCGATCCCGCCCCGATGAGGCAGTACTCACCCAGTGTATGACCACATACGATCGTAGCGTTGGCGCCTACCGACGCGCCCCGCTTGATCACCGTCTCACGGTACTCGTCCTTACGGCTCACAGCAGCACGGGGGTTAATCACATTGGTAAAGACCATCGAGGGACCAAGGAACACATCGTCCTCGCATCGTACGCCGGTATAAACCGACACATTATTCTGGATCTTGCAGTTGCGGCCTAACACCACATCAGGCGAAATAACTACGTTTTGACCGATATTGCAGTTTTCTCCAATGACACAGCCACTCATGATATGGCTGAAATGCCATATTTTAGTGCCTTTGCCGATCTTACAACCTTCGTCCACATAAGACGACTCATGTACAAAATAATCCTTGTTTTCCATCAGAAGAACAATTTCAAAATGTCATTTCCGTTTGCAAAGATGAGGAGCGCCAACAGCAGCCAGAAACCGATCTCATTAGCTCTCTCCAGGAACTTGTCGCTTGGCTTGCGACGGGTGATTATTTCCACCAACAGGAAGAGTATATACCCTCCGTCCAATGCCGGTATCGGCAGGAAATTCATGAAGGCAAGGATGATACTGAGGAAACCTGTCATGTGCCAGAACGTGTACCAACTCCAGAAAGAGGGGAACATGGATCCGATAGCACCGAATCCGCCAAGTGACTGTGCGCCCTCTTTGGTGAAGACAAGACGGAACTGCTTGACATACATCGCGAGTATATCCCATCCGTATTGAACACCTGCAGGAATGGCTTCCAGGAACGAATATTCTTTGTGCTCCAACTCAAATATATTCCATCGGATAGAGACACCTATTTTACATTGGTCACCTATAAACAGACGCGCTGTATGCTTTTCGTCAGCACGGTAAAAATCAATCGTCACAGAGTCACACGGATGGCGTTGCAGCTCCTCGGTCATTTGTACGTTGGAAGGCGTAGGCACCCCATTCACCGCAACGATACTATCTCCTTTCCGCATGCCGGCATAATAGGCAGCGTTGTCCGGGAAGACTGAGTCCACCACAGCCGGAATCCACTCCGCCATCAGCACGAAACGCCGCTTCTCGTAATTTCGGTCCGCACGGCGTTTCTCCCGCTCGGCTTTGTCGAACGCGTTCTGTTGCGCCAGATAGCGAGTGCCTAAATCTTCGCTCATCGTCAGAGCTACTGTATCCGCCCCACGCAGCACTACTACGTTGCGTTTCCCTTCTATGATGAGAGATTCAACTACATCACTCAGCGTCTCAGGCTCTTCTCCGTCTATTGACAGAATCCGATCCTGTTGCTCGAATCCCTCATTGACCATAATCTCCGAATAATAGAGACCGGTTGTCACATTGCGCAGCGGCAATGTGTCTTGACCGTATTGCCATAACAACATCGAAAAAATGACCAGTGCCCCCAGGAAATTCACCAATATACCGCCGAGAATAATCAGCAGTCTCTGCCACGCCGGCTTGGAGCGAAACTCCCACTCTTGCGGTTCGGAAGCCAGATCATCGGTTGAGTGGGTCTCATCGACCATTCCGGCTATAGCGCAATAGCCGCCAAATGGCAGCCATCCTATTCCCCACTCGGTATTTTCCGGGTGAGCCTCCCATTCCGGGTCCTCGTTTTTGGCGAAAAATTTCACATGCCATTTACCCTCAATCTTCTTCACCCGCAGGAGACTAAATCGGGGGTTGAAGAACATATAGAACTTCTCCACGCGCACATGGAAAATACGCGCGAAGGTAAAATGCCCCAACTCGTGAATCAACACAAGAAACGAAAGGGCCAATATCAATTGTATTGCTTGTATCATTGACTAACTTACAATTTTATTCATTTACTATTTACCAGTTGCTCTGCAAGGCGGCGCGCCTCAGCATCTGTTGCGACATAGTCTTCATAAGACGGTTTTGCGATAAACTCTGCCTTCGCCATAGTTGCAGCAATAATATCACTCATTTGCAGGAAGCCGCATCGTCCCTCCCGGAATGCCAGGTTTACCACCTCGTTCGCAGCATTCAGTACGCATGGGATATTGCCTCCGCGGCGAGTGGCTTCATATGCCAGGCCTAAATTAGGGAAACGGTCCGGATCCGGATCCTCAAATGTCAGATCTTTGAGTGCGAGCAGGTCTGCACGGGGAAAACTGCTGCATAGCCTTTCCGGGAATGAAAGAGCATACTGGATAGGAAGCCGCATGTCGGGTGCACCCAGTTGCGCTTTAATGGCGCCATCGGTGAACTGCACGGCCGAATGGACGATAGACTGCGGGTGGACCAGCACCTGAATCTTCTCTACCGGCACTCCAAAAAGCCATTTCGCCTCAATGACCTCAAATCCTTTGTTCATCATGGATGCGGAGTCTATAGTGATTTTCGCACCCATCTCCCAATTAGGATGCTTGAGTGCATCCGCGGCAGTCACCGAGCGCATCTGGTCAAGAGAAAAAGTGCGGAAAGGTCCGCCGCTGGCAGTAAGAAGAATCTTCTCTATCTCGTTGCCGTCTTCCCCCACAAGGGATTGAAAGATAGCGCTATGCTCGCTATCCACGGGAAGAATAGGAGCATGGTACTTAACCGCTAAGTCACAAATGATCTCTCCCGCAACAACCAATGTCTCTTTATTCGCCAAGGCAATGGTTTTTCCCGCCTTGATAGCTTCCATTGTAGGTCTGAGTCCGGCATATCCCACCATCGCAGCCACTACGACATCTACCGAAGGCATGGTAACCACATCGGCTATAGCATCCGGTCCTGCCCATACCTTAACCGGCAATTCCGCCAAAGCCTCGCGAAGCGGCTCGTACAAACTCTCATCAGCTATACATACCACTTCCGGATGAAACTCTTTCGCCTGAGCGACAAGCGCATCGATGCTCCTGTGTGCACAAAGTGCATATACGCTATACCGATCCGGGTAGGCACGTACCACATCCAGCGTCTGCGTGCCGATAGACCCCGTAGAACCTAATATACAGAGTTGTTTTACCACACTATTACTTCTTCTGGGTTTACAAATTTACCTCCATCCCATAGTTCGATTATGATGTCATGATCACCATCGGTAAGTCCTATCGACTCTCCGCCTTCCACCTGTGCGCCTTGTTGTTTAAGCGCTTTGCCTATATGCCGGTAAATAGTAACATAAACGCCGTCTTGCAGTATGAGAGAGAAAGTATTGTCTTCCATTCGTTCGACAGAAAGGATAGTCCCTCTCGTTGAAGCGAGTACATTCTCATTTTTGGTAGTATGAATCGTGACACCGTAAATATGCAAGTCAGGTCTCGCAGGCTGTACGATCGTTCCTCTCACGGGGCGATACAAACGTCTCACTCCGGTAGGCAATGCGTTATCAAACAAGAGAAGCCGGTCTTTCTCTTTCTGTTCATACTGCGCCATAAATGCATCCGTAGCTTCATTACGTTGCTCTGCTATCTGGGTGCGTTCAATGCGCTGCAGGCTATCCAGACTCTGTACACTGTCCGACTGAATATCTCCCGCCGTAAGTTGCTTGATCACATCCAGATACTGGCGTTGGATAGCGAGATCCGACTGCAAACTGTCCACGCGGGCAGACTCTTGTATCAACTGCTGGCGCAGACTGGCGCTATACCCCGGCAGGATATTACGCAACGGGGTATAGACAATCAGCACTGAGAGCAGTACTATCAGCGACAGGATGGAGAGCGTGATGACACTGATGGCGCCCAACAGGCTGACGCGGAAGTGAAACACCTCGCGCAGCGTCAGGTCGTCCAGCATCGCTAACCTGTATTTGCGTCTTTTATTTGCCATTATTCACGGGATTACGCAATTACGGGATTACAAAATGGTACAACCTTCACAGGGTTTAAGTTGTTTGAAGAAGTCATTGCCTTTGTCATCCACCAGGATGAAAGCCGGGAAGTTCTCCACTTCAATTTTCCAGATTGCTTCCATACCCAGTTCCGGATATTCTACGCATTCAATGGACTTGATATTATTCTGCGCCAGAATAGCCGCAGGTCCTCCGATAGAGCCGAGATAGAAACCTCCATGCTTTTGGCATGCGTTGGTAACATCAATGGAGCGGTTTCCTTTCGCAAGCATAATGAGCGAGCCGCCGTTCTCCTGGAATTCATCTACGTACGGGTCCATTCGGCCGGCAGTAGTCGGTCCCATAGAACCGCACGCCATGCCTGCCGGAGTCTTAGCCGGACCTGCATAATAGATAGGATGATTCTTGAGATACTCAGGCATCGGTTCACCTGCATCGAGACGGGCTTTGATCTTCGCATGCGCTATATCGCGTCCTACGATAATCGTGCCGTTAAGGCTCAGACGCGTACCGATCGGATATTTCGTCAGGATAGAGCAGACGTCCTTCATCGGCTGGTTCAGATCAATACGTACCGCATCGCCTTCGCCTGCCTGACGGAGTTCTTCGGGAATGAGAGAAGCCGGGTTATTATCCAGTTTCTCAATCCATATACCGTCCTTGTTGATCTTACATTTGATATTGCGGTCGGCAGAACAACTTACGCCCAAGCCGATCGGACAGGAAGCTCCATGTCTTGGCAGGCGCACTACGCGTACGTCGTGTGCCATATACTTACCGCCGAACTGCGCGCCGAGACCTATCTTATAGGCCTCCTGCAGCAGCTGTTTCTCCAGTTCTACGTCGCGGAAAGCACGCCCGGTTTCATCGCCGGTTGTTGGCAGAGAGTCGTAGTAATGGGTGGAGGCGAGTTTGACCGTCAGCAGGTTCTTCTCTGCGCTCGTTCCGCCGATCACGATCGCTATGTGGTACGGAGGGCAGGCTGCTGTTCCTAGAGATTTCATCTTTTCCACGAGGAAAGGGATGAGTGTTCCGGGATTCTGGATACGCGCCTTGGTCTCTTGATAGAGATAGGTTTTATTAGCCGAACCGCCGCCTTTGGTCACACAGAGAAAACGATATTCCGCCCCCTCAGTTGCTTCCAAATCGATCTGCGCAGGCAGATTGCATTTGGTATTCACCTCGTCATACATATTAAGCGGGGCATTCTGGGAATAACGCAGGTTACACTGGGTGTAAGTATTGAACACACCGCGGGAGAGTGCTTCCTCGTCACAGAATCCTGTCCAAACCTGCTGGCCTTTTTCGCCATGGATGATAGCTGTTCCTGTATCCTGACAAAGAGGTAATTGTCCCTTGCAAGCCACTTCCGCATTGCGCAGGAAGGTTAGCGCCACATATTTGTCATTAGCAGAGGCCTCCGGGTCACGCAGAATCTTTGCCACCTGCTCGTTATGGCTGCGCCGGAGCATGAAACTGACATCATGAAAAGCCTGCTGCGCCATGAGGGTCAGTGCCTCCGGTTCTATCTTCAAGATTTCGTGTCCTTCAAACTGGCTGACCGACACATGATCCTTGGTCAGCAGATAATACTCAGTCTCGTCTTTCCCGAGCTGAAACATTGGTGCATATTTGAATTCCATTTGCATGTATATTTATATTGCTACAATTTGCGGGTGCAAATTTACTGCTTTTTTTTGACATATGCAAGAGAAAAAGAAAAAACCTCGCGGTGCGAGGTCTTTTTTTACTTCCGGATTTCATGCTTATGGGCTTTCTCATTCCCTTTTTCGTGTTTGTGGCATTTTTGCCCACAGCCGTTTTTTTTCGCAACAGGAGTCTTTGAGGCGAAGAACCTTCTCTACCTGGCGCGCACTAAGATTTTTACGGAATTTGTCGTAAAATTTCTCCTGTACCGAAGCGAATTTCTTCATTCCTGCAAAGCGTTTCTTTGCGAGTTGGTCCAGTTCCTTGTCCGTTAACTCTTTACCGGGTTCGAACTGCTTCTTCTCTTCTTCTTTTTGAAACACTTCATCCAATTCGTTACGATACTCGCGGTAAGTAGTAGCAAACTTCTCTGCCTGTTGGTCGCTGAGCATCAGTTCCCGGGTAAGACGCTTTACTTCGAAATCTACGCGTTCTTCCTTAGTGAACTGCTTCTTTTCTTTTGCTTCTTTTTTCTGTTCCTGTGCACTGATGTTAGCCACAAGGATGGCACTGATGGCCAGAATCATTAATCGTTTCATAATCGTCAATTTTAAATGGTTCACAGCCAAAAGAACAAATACCGTGCCAAAACCGAAATCAGATCATCTGCAGGAAGCGGCATATATAGTCCTGCCAATTGGGCCAAGTATGTCCTCCTTCGCTCTCAAAATAGGTGTAAGGCAGCCCGTTCTCATCGAGCCAACGGCGGTACTCTGCAACATTATCGTAAAGAAAATCCTCGCTGCCGATAGCTATCCAATAGAGCGGTTTTTCGGCCAGTTGCAACCGTACTTCCTCCTCCCAATGATCATACACCTCAGCCTCCTGCGGAGCGCGAATAGCCGGAGAGAAGAGACCTACTTTCGCAAAACTGCCATGTAGATAATGGGATATATGCATGGTATGGAAACCTCCCATTGAGAGGCCTGCTATTGCACGTTGGGCAGGATCAGAACTAATACTGTAGCGTTGTTCTGCTTCGGCGATAAACTGCGGGAAGTTTGCCTCCCATGCACCGGACATGGCATTGGCCCTTTCTTCCTCCGAAGTGGCACGATGCGGACAGTTATCCGGCATGATGACGACCATCTCTTTAGTGGCTCTCAATGCCAGAAGCGAGTCCATACAGTGCAACAAATTTCCCTGCTCAACCCAATCGTTCTCATTACCCCACATACCATGCTGCAGATACAGAACAGGAAACACTTCTGCTGCCGCACGCGTCTCATACTGATCGGGCAAATAGACGCAGCATGGCGTACCCTGTATCGTATCGCGCACAACAGTTCCTACTTTAGCCGCAGGAGCCGGTGTATAAGCCGGCAGAGGTACTACTATTGTCATTACCGAGTTTTCGGGTACATTTATCTTTGCGTAGTAATTACCTATCTGCAGCGGCAACAAACGTGCTCCGCCCGTGTTGAGAATATTGACTGCATATTCGCCTTTTTCGTTTACCGAAGCGCATACATGCAGATCCTCGCCTTGCAGCAGATACGGGTTCTTCACCCGCAACACCTGATCTCCCGGCCGCATAGAACGGCTGAACTGCTTGAGCACGTAATAGTACGGTGTATAATAGATGATATCATTCTGGTAGTCAACCATCACCTGCGCTGCCGCAAAATTATTGACGTGGTTTGGTCCGCCAATCGAATCCAGAACGATGTTCCAGTCGATAAAACCCGTGAGCCAGTGGTTCATACCTTCTATGATATAGCGCGCGTAGCGATGTACGGGTGCGTATGCGGGATGCGTATTGCCTGCCCAGCGGGTAGAATATGCCCAGTCGGTAGCTACAGGACTCCACCAGAATTCATCATTATTAAACCAGCAGCATTCTTTAAATCCCTCCGGATTCATTACGCCGTCCCATGGGTCGCAACCTAAATTATCGATACATCCTTCGGTATGCAGAATGGTCTTGTCGGGATAAAGAGCATGGATGCTATCCAGGGTAGCAGGGAAACAATCCATAGTGGATCCATACCAATGTACAGCCATTCCCGTTGTATAGTTCTTCGCCGCTTCGTTGCCATAGATGGCTGCCGTATAAGGACCCATTTCAAAGATATTCTGGTCAAAGCCATAGATAGCCACATCACTCAGACCGTGTTTCTCGAAGGTCGGTCCCAGATTCTCGGCGATAAACTGCGCCTCAACTGCCGGCCAGAAATCCATACTCTCCCAGCCGCCGTCATTCCCCATCGGCTCATTAACAGGCGTGACAGCCCAAATATTCACGCCTTCGGCACGCCACGCTTCTATATACTTGGCGAGGTACTCTGCATATACCTGATAATACTCCGGTAGCAGAGTGCCCCCGCGGTGGAAACCGTTCTCGCGCTCATAGTATTTCTTATTCTCCTTCATCCATGCCGGCGCCGTCCATGTATTGGCAAAGATACGATAGGCTTTATCCGCCTGGGATTGCTTGATATTCCATACGTCCTTCATCAGATGATAGAGATCGTAGTTACAGTCTTTCACTTGCGGATAAATGCTGCGAGAAAAACCCTCTTTGTCGCGATTCAGAGAGAACGATTTGAGTTCTATATCTCCGTCCTCTTCCGCCAAGGAGTATTTGCCTTCTACGGAGAAGTCGGAAGCACCGATCTGGGTGCGGGAAAGCGTAAAGTTCGCTCCTTTCTCGCCGTATAACTCTTCCAGCACCGCTTGACGTTCGTCAGGAGACAGGCAGGCTAAAACGAATGCCGAGCTTTCTGTGAGTGATCCGCCAAAACCGTCAATTACCTGCCGGCGATCCTCCGGATAGACCACTACAGCCCCTTCTATAGACCCTTCATGGAAGGTCACGGCAGGCTGCTCTGCGCATTTGTCTCCCGCCGCAGATGTAAGCCATACATGGGTGGATGGTAGCTTTGCCGTACAGGCACTCAGCGCACAAAGCGCAACAAAAATAACTATTTTTTTCATAACTCAATAAGTATTTGCAGTATTATGCTTTTGCGGGCAAAACGGTGATTTTATCTTTCACGCATGAAGACAAGACCGCCGACAGTATAAATAACTCCGTCATGCGATATATATAATTGCCCGTCGCGTATAAATTTACCATTTGAACATTTATCATTTACTACTGACGGATTAGAGATTGCTGTCTCTTGGTTGGCACATCTTGATTCGCCGTAGATCTCTATCTCCCATAGAGACGAACCATAGTCGGAATTACGGGTCTTGCATAAAATATGAATAAATCGCGCCGCTACAGGCTCTTCATTATCACGTATATTGATTGTCTGTACGCCACCCGTTGCGTTCGTTACGGATTTAAGCAGACGATAGTTGGTGTCTTCATCGCTTCCCTCTATATCATAAGAAGTTGCATATGCGTTTTCCCAATAGAGTTTGACCGTTGTCAGCAGATAGCAGTCTTCCAAATCAATCGTCACCCATTCATTATCCAGGAATCTGCTGGACCAGCGGGTTTCCATGTTGCCATCTACTGCCTTTGCTGCTGATGTGCCGTCCCCCTCGGCACCTGATGCCGTAACCGGTTTACCAAGCGCAAGATTCACTTCCCCGTAATCCTTCACATGCACAAGTGCCGATACCTCGTCCCCATAACAATCGAAGACCACCGTTGTGTCCCCCACCCGGGTAGCCCGGAATGACTCCGAACAGCCGTCCATCTTCTCACCGAACTGGTTGACAATACGGATGTCGAAGATTTGGGTATCGCCTAACGGTATTGTCACTTCCTCCGGCGACACCTCAACTGACGCAGCCTGCTCCGTCTCCAGTACCACGATGGACAAGGAAGCCCCGCAACCCTCGACACTGCGCGTCACGGTATAGATCCCATAATCGGGATAATTCAGTGTCTCGTTCCGGACAGACATCACCTCTCCGTTATAATTATACGCCGTGGTAGTAAGTGTCGTGCTTTGCCCCTGATAGAGGACGGTGTCGGTAGCAGAAAGAGCAACGGCAAATATCTTCGTCGGATCGCCGGTTAAGGGACGGCCATAGGCCTCAAGTTCGTAAAGCGACACGCCATAGGTAGTAGCCCTTTCGACTCCTGTGATACGGATATAACGGGCACGGGACAACCTCTCCCCCTCCCACCACTCACGGGAGGGATATATCGTTTCCACTCCGCCGGAGGAAGACAACGTAACGGTTTTCCAGGTAGCAGCATCGTCGCTCAGTGCCAGTTCATAAGTAGAAGCATATGCCGCTTCCCATCGCAGCACTATATGATCGATAAAACATTGTTCGCCAAGGTCCACCATCGCCCATTCATTATCACGATGGGCTGATCCCCAACGGGTATTCGTCTGTCCATCTGTCAAGTTTACCGCCAGACAGCCTGCGTTCTCTTCGGACGAGACCGTCACGGGTTTATGCAACGCCAGATTAGGATATGGCAGGTCCCATGCCAAAGGATCCGGAGTTATGTCTTCTTCCTCCTCTGTTATTGCAGTATATACCGACGCCGGACGACCATCGTCAGTAGTTACCATCAGGCTGTTCGCAGGCACCTCAACCGTTGTGTCTTTCGCACCGAAGAAATGCACCGTTATCGTAGCCGGAGAAGCATTATATGCCGCATACGTAGATACATTAGTCAGAGTATCCGTGTAGGCACACGCCATCGGATGATCGGCGTGAATGTCAAACCGTTTCTCTCCTAACGAGCGATGGGAATGCGCCAGCCAATAGGTGATACCTCCTGTATCGGGGTTCTTCGCCAATGCCTTGTTTTTCGCATCCATTCGATCCCATACTCTCGCCGCAGAATCGGCATCAAAGAGCGCCAGATAGGACAGACACACATTGCCCAGTCCCGACTCGTCGCCCAAGCCTCCGGTAGCCGCCTCATAGTCGCCCACTTCTTTATGGCTGTACATCTCCGTGTAGTCCCAACGCGTGAAAGCCAGATCCTGCGAGAAATAATTAGTGAGTATGGGTGAGGTAGGCAGCCACTGGATAGAGTGCATCCAGACGGGGTCGCCGCTGAACCAAGTCCACCAACCTACGCCCTGCATCGTCAGATTGCAGCAATAAGGGTGGGTGTATTTGGTGTAATCAATATTGCGTCTTTTGCGGTCGAACCAATACTCCGCTGTTGCTTTTGCCTCTACGGTATAGCCGAAGATACCGGCATCACGCATCGCCTGATCGCCCAGTGCTTCGCCCAGCAGCCAAACCCCGCCCCAGGACTGCATTGCCTCGGAGGAAGACTCCTGACCGTTTCCGTTACCACCGTTTCCCATACCGCCGGCGAACGAATGACCGCAGTAGGGATTAAAGGTACGGAAAAGCGGATAGCGATTGCTGTCCCTCAACCAACAAGCATAATCCAACGCCACTTCTCGCGCCATCGCGCCGTATTTCGATTTAAAATCAGCATCCAGCATACATAGCACTGCCGAGGCATAAATGAGATAGCCATAATGGAAATGATGGTCATTGAATGTTTCGGAGTCGTACGAGGTGTCAAAACCGACCATTGCGCCCCATCGCGGGAAGCGTGCGAAATACATGTTCTGTTCCCCCGGAGTATAGGTGTACCAGTTCTCAAGTGTGGCACGCAGTCTCTTTTTCGCCATAAGATAGGTCGTTGTGTCGCCCATCTGGAGTGCAAAGGTCATATAGTGCATCATCTGGGTAAGCCCTTTCCCTCCCCAATAGGTATCGGCGCCGAAAGTACCACGCGCAGCGTAATCGGATTCCAGAGCCAGCATGCGGGTACGGGAGAAACCCTCTTTCCATTCCTGCGGAGCCGGGAAGAAAGGCAAGAAGCCATCTATCGGATAGACGAAGGCAAAATTATTCCCCTCCGCCAGACGCATCTCCCCGCGCGGGGACATATAGGTTATTCCGTTGGCTATCGGGGCTTCTGCTATTTGTCCATTCAATCCCTCGTGACTGTAATAATGGTGCGGCAAAAAAGCCATCAGGACATTTGCCGTTTGGTTATTGGCCGTTTGATCGTCTGTATAAACGCGGAAGGTGGTGGTCAAGCGGGATTGAGACATATCTACCTGATAATCCAGCCTTGTTCGACGAGGGATACGACGGGCAAAACTCCCTGCACGGGCAGCATCCAATCCGTCTGTCAGCAGCGCAACCGTCGTCACTTGCTGATCGGAGAAAACACCGAAACGGGAACTATCGGGATTCGTCACCTGCGCAGTAATATTCTTTGTCTCTATCCACACCAGCGGCGATCCCTGCATACAGGTGACACGCACCCATGCCTCCCCGTCCTGCATCACAAACGACATCATGAAATCCGACCAGTTATCCACAAGAGCCTCGCGGAAAGCCGCTCTCTTACCGGTTATGGTATTTGTAAAAGAGACAGCGAGCGGGGTATTCCATTTGACCTCACATCCTGTCGGTTCCCAATAGGAGGGGAAACCGATCTGTAGTTCTCCGTCTTTGGCTTCCGCCCAGCCCGGATAGAACCATAGTTTGCCTGTCCATTGATTCACCAATGCATAGGTCCACCAGTCGTTGCTTGGAAGAGCCAGAGAGCCCTCCGCAGAGCCGTCCGCCGGTGCCAGACGCTGCAATAACGAATCCGGCAGATAGAGACGCCTGTGCTCCGTCTGGTAGGCTTGACATCCCTCATGAAGCGATGAACGGCTTTCTGCCAACGGCGCAAACGATGCATACGAGCCTGCACCAAGAGGCACCGCTGTCTGGGCGGACAAACCTACCCATCCCCATCCTAAAAAGAGTGAGAACAGGACAACTATCCATATGGAGATTACAGGCTTTTTCATCCTTATAATTCAACCACAAGCTTTTTAATCTCTCCATCGCGGGCAAAGATATGGGAGCTTTGCTCTTTGGACAGAGTCAAAGACGACTGATGCAGGTCTGACCTGGCTGATTTCTTATAGACAACCTCCGTGCCGCAGTAGGTAAAATGCAACTCGCCGTCTTTGAAATCCGACTCGGTCAGCATGGTCGGGCAGAAGGTGATCCGGCCGTCATGAACGGATACGCCGAGTTCAAAGAAACGGGAGATGATATCTTCTTTCACCTGACCGGTCATACCGGGTTGCTGCACGCCTGCCATAGAGGGTGTATGCGAATACGGATCAAACGGGAACGCGCCGTATTCGTCTGGACGTTTATGCGAACCGATGCCTTCGCGGATAGCTCTGTAATGAGCGCGAAGACGCTGTAGCGTTTCCTCCTTGGTACTTGGTACTTGGTCACTTGGTACTTGGCTTATCGTCTCTCCTACCGCCAGCAGCAGTTTGGACACCATATGCCAATAGATACAACCTAATCCTTCATATTTATAGAACGTGCCGGAACGGCCGGTGAAGGCATGGTGATTGAAGACGGACTCATAGAGGTCTTTCAATTCCTCGGGCAGGTTATTGGCATTGCGGTATTGCGCATCGAAATGGATACCTCCGTCGCAATCCTGTTTAAGGATGGTACCCAGATATTTCTGCCGGATCTCAGGCGTCAGCAGAACGCTGTCGGAAGGCACGTTGTTGAGTTCCAGGAATGTCTTGCGTTTGCGGTTCGGGTACAGCATATACGACCGCTGGTCTTCCCTGTACAGATCCGATGCCCGCATAGCATCCAGCAGATCCGCAGATTCCTCACCGGAGAGGATGCCTGAAGTAAGTACCGCCACTTGTCCCTCCAGCATCTGATAGAGATGGGAAATCTCAATACCCTCACCGGTCTCCGTAAAGCGGATAAGGTTGTACGCCTCGTACAAGCCGTCCTCCCGCTTGTTGGCGCGGATAGAAGCATCTATGCGCTTCAGCGCATCTGCCAGGAACGTCTGTATCTCTTCTCGCGACACGGTCTGCCTGTTTCCGCTTATTCCGCCATATACCCGTGTGCGGTACTGTTCGCCCGCAAGACCGGCAGCATCTATATACCGGCGGCTGTTTTCACACGACTGCAGGGCCTTATGAATAGCCGCCAGGAAATCCGCAGTCTCTGTACCTACCGTAATATCCGAGGTAACAAGGGATTGCAGGAAAGTGATATAGCGGCGCATATAATAGAGCGTCACCATAGAAGCGCCGTAACCTACCAGCGCATTATTCGCATCGTTCCATTCCGGCCGCAGCGTATTCATCCATATGCCCGCATCCGGAATAAAATTCGACAGTTTGGTCAGCAGCGTGATAAGAAGCTTGTCCGCCATTGTTGTCCGGCGCACCTGTTGTTTCTCGTCCAGAATCAGTTTGGCGTCTGCGCCCATTTGCGGCACTAAAGCCATGATCCGGTTATGCAACTCGGTATCGAACCAAATGCTGTTTTTCGGATCCGCCACTATCTCCTTGTACGATTTGAGGCGGTATGGCACATTGGCGAAAGCATACTGCCGCTCGTTAAGCAGACTGCGCAAAGTATCGGGATCGTGCTGATAACTGATCTCCAGCAGTTTGAGCAGATAGATAATCTGGTGGTCTCCCCAATAACCGATGTTCGACCATGGGTTCTCCGGCTCTATCACCTCCCAGTCAATGCCGTGGTTGGAGATACGGTAGGGGTTATAGCCGTCCGCCGTAGTGGCATTGAGGAACTTGGCGATGATATGATTGATAAAGAGCGGATAGGAGAGCGACAGCGCTTCCCAGTTCTGGAATATATCGCGCCAGTTGCCCTGATAGGCTACCACCGGGTTTCCTTTCTCGTCCTGCACACGGATATCAAACAGGTTCCACGGCCGCGAAGGATCGCCGTGGCGACGGCCGAAAGTCAAAGGCAGATCTTCCGTAGCAGATTTCGGCGGATAGGTCAGATAATAGCCGCCGCGCATGGTATTAAACAGCACGTTGGCGAAATGGCGTGCATCATTCGCTTCATCGCCGGTATGCTGTACACCGTCGTTTTTCGCTACTATCTGCTTCAGCGTCTCGGTGGACTGTTTCATCGCCGCTTCTATCTCAGCGATAGCATCCGGACGGGCGATAAAATGCATCAAATCATGTACCGCTACCGCATCCTGACTCACGTCCAGCACGTTGTACCAAGTAACGGAAGAGTGCAAAACGAGTCGTGAATGAGCCGTAAAAGCTCCGCGCACACCTTTCGAAGCCGTCTGGCTATAATCGGCGTCAGGTAATCCCAGACAATATACCGTATTGCACGTGAGAGACTCGCTGGGTTCTGCGCGATCGACAAGGATTGCTTCCATACGGAAGAGACCCAATGAGCCGATAATCTCCGTCTTCTTATATCCGTCCACAAGCGTAGAAAACTCATTCTGGGTCTTGCGCTCTACACCCGCGGGAAGAACATTCATCAGTTTGTCGGTCAGATCAATGTCTATCGCTTTGTCCGTCAGGTTCTCCAGGGTGGCTCTGCGCACCCAGCCGTGCTTTCCTGCCGGTGCCCAGAGATAGGAGAAACGCAAACCGAGTGTATGGTTCTCCTCGCAGAATACAATCTGGTTTCCTACCAGCGATTTGGCTATCTTACGGGATATTTCATATACCGGCTGCTGCATGTTCGAGAACGGACGCCACGCGTTGATGATCGTGCGCGGACCGGTAAACTCATAGCTCTCCGTAATCTTGTCGTCCGTATAATACGGGAAAAGCGCTTCCCCGGGACTTCTGCGACCGGCCGTCAGTCCTCCGGTGGAAGACAGATACATCCATAGATCCGTATCCGACGCCAGCGAGATGAAGAACGGCTGCATCTCATCGTAATTGGCAATCTCATAAAACCGTTCGCCGTTAATCGATATAAATTGTCCTTTTACCATGGTTATCTTATTTTTTCGAACACTCAGTCCGAAAATCAAACGTTAGTGATTCTTAGTGATACTTAGTGATATTTAGTGGTTGGCGGTACTATTTCGAGCGTGCTTCGGACTCCCGTTGGGCCTCCAACTCAGCCTTCATCTGTTCCATGGTGGCGGTGTCCAGATTATAGAACGCTAAAAAGATAGCGCACGAGGCATACAGCACGCCGGGAACAATACCGAACATCCAATGGAAGGTGTTCATAATCAGCGGTGTATGCTGGATCTGGTCAATAGTCAGCAGATCGGCGTTATATCCGATCATCGACATGACTACGCCGAACAAGGCAGCACCGATAGACCATCCTATCTTCTGTGCAAAGACCGCCGCAGAGAGGCACAGACCCGTTGTACGCCGCTGGAATTTCCACTCCCCGTAGTCCGCTGCGTCTGCCAGCATCGTCCATAGCAACGAGATAGCCGGCGCATAAGCAATCTTACCCAGACAGTTGAAGATATTGATCAGTACAAAATCCTTGTCTGCGAAGAAAAGCATGCAGAAGAAGAAACCCGACAGCAGTGAACAAACGATATAGAGCTGTTTCGCTCCGTATTTCTTCACAAGCGGTTTGGTCGTAGGAATAGCGATAATAAGAGCCACAGTACCCAAGATATTGAAGATCTGGCTCTTGGATTCCGCACCGAGGAAATACTTGAAATAATAGGTGGCGGATATATTCTGGATGGCGAACATGATAAACGACACGATGCCTACTAATGTCAAAACCACCCATGGTCTGTTCTTGAACAGATATTTGAAATCCCGTCCCAGATGCGCATCCTGGCGTTTGGGAGGCGCCACACGCTCACGCGTAGTTAAGAAGGTGATCAGGAACAGAATGATACCCACGCATCCGAAGATAGCCACCAAGTAACGGAAACCGATGATATACGACGAACGCACAAGAACCGAATTGGCTGCCGCGCCTTCCATAAACAGTTTGCGTGCCGCATCGTCTGCCATGACGGAGTAATCCATTCCCGTAGCATGAGATCCGAGGTAATACACGATATATAGTGCAAAACCCGATACTATCAGCTGCCCGAGGTTGGCTGCCACGAAACGGAACGAATTCAGTCCGGCACGCTCGATCGAATCATCCGTCATCACGGCGCCAAGCGACGAATAAGGGATATTCACGATGGCATACACTATCCGCAGACCGATAAACATCGGCAGGATATAGGCTATCAGCGCATTGCCTTGCAGATCAGGTCCGAAGAACGCCAGAAAGGCAAACAGCGCAAACGGAACACAACCGAACAACAGGAACGGACGGAACTTGCCCCATCGCGTGTTCGTCCTATCCGCCCAGATTCCGACAACAGGATCCATCACGGCATCCATGATTGTACCCAGAATAGCGATGGCGGTGGACCATGCAGGACTGATTCCCAGTACGTCTGTGTAATAGAAAATCAACCAGAAATTGACCAGATCCCACACAAAATGGGACGCCGTGTCACCTAAACTGTAACCTAACTTTTCTTTAACACTCAGTTTCATAACTATCTGTTAACAATTTAACGGTTTAACAATTTAACTGTTTAACAGTTTAACGGTTTTTCTTGAAAACCCTGATATAATCCACATACATTTTAACCGGTGTGCCGTCCTCCGGAAGAGCGGTCACTCTCAGGAAAGAAGGATCGTCCATCGGTATCACCTCCGGATATTTCTCCGCCGCAGGCATATCGGGGAAGAAACCTCCCACGGACAGATTCAGCACCAGATAGAACGGATGATTGAAGTAATGCCCCGGTTCATTGATCTCTTTGCCCCGCAGCGAAAGCTGGAAATAAGGCTCAGCCTCAGGAAAAATGCTTTCGTCTTTAGACTTCTGACCTTCGGCTAAATCCAGATACATGGCGATAGAATCTTCAGTCCATACTAACGTAAACAAGTGGAAATCGCCTTGTACCGGATAATCCGCCGTGTTGAACTGGCCGTAATTAGGATATGCGCCGTTATTGAAACTCTCGCCCCAATGGCATGCTCCGTTGAAATAGCGGTCCTGTGTGCCGGCTTTGATACCGTTCACGTGTCCCATCTCACATATGTCTATCTCGCCGCACTTGGGCCAAACGACCATTCCTTGCTCTGCTAACTTGGCAGCACGGGTGTCTATATCATCATTATTGCCCAGATCGTGCGCAAGGTTATTACCCAACATCCAGAAAGCGGGCCAGAGACCGTCAGCCGTATAAGGGAAAGCGATACGTGCCTCCACCTTGCCGTACTCTACCGTCACCTTGTCCTGCGTGTTCAGACGCGCAGAGGTACATGGACGGTTGCCGTAATTCTCACGCTGCGCATTGAGAACCAAGCACCCTTCGCCGGAAACAGGGTGTTTCTCGATCGTCACGTTCTTCGGCGTGTAATACTGCAACTCGGCGTTTCCGCCGCCGCGGGCATTGTCCTCCACGTTCCAATAAGCGGTGTTCAAGGTCTCGCCGTCAAACTCATCGGACCATACCAACTCCCACTCCGGTTTGGAACAAGAATACAGAGTACAGACCGCTATCGCTGACAGAATACAGAAGATTGTCTTTTTCATTTTTGATTTCATACTATTAATCAATTTCTTTTCGCTGATAAACACGTATCCAATCCACTTTCATTTGTACCGGTTGATTAAATATCGCGTCATTTACTTTTCCTCCCATTGAGCCTCCTATGGCCATATTGAGGAGGAGAAAATTCTCTTTATTAAACGGCCAATAATACTCATCGTCCATATTCTCCAGTGTCTCGGACTGGGTGGCATGCACTTTGCCGTCATATAGGAACCGGATCATATCCCGTCCGTAT
>OCTX014579171.1_pt1 | contig 74354 bp, 60 predicted proteins | sample 1539691 | NCBI WGS metagenome assembly OCTX01 (sample SAMN02144231, study PRJEB22623) | gut metagenome | biome: sheep rumen | host: Ovis aries | place: New Zealand
TTTATCGTTACCAATCAATATACCGTTCAACAGGTTCGTGTAGATATTTGCTTGTTGGTGAACGGTATCCCTCTGGTGCCCATAGAGGCGAAACAATGTGCCAGACGGGGAACAAACTGGCTTGAAGGAGTTCGGCAGTTCGATACATACGACAGACGAAGCGATAAACTCTTCATGTCGCATCTGTTTGGTGTAGCCTGCAATGGCCGTCTGTGCAAATATGGTATCCCTGGAGCATCAGCCTCATACTTCAATGAATGGAAAGACTCTGTAATAGCTAACAGATATCCCAATCCGATTCTTGACCCAGAGAATGATCTGTGCCGAACATATAAGGACGAAGAAGACGGATTGATGCACTTCGATGTAGAACGTCTGCCGAATGGGAATCTGCTGGAGCAGATGAAGTTTGGTGTCATTGGACTTTTACAGCCTGAGCGCTTGCTTGACATTCTACAGCATTTTATCGTTTTTGAACGTGATAACGGGAAAATCATCAAGAAAGTGGCACGCTATCAGCAACTCAGGGCTGCTAATAAGATTGTGGAGCGTGTGACCCATACAGACAAGAAGCAGGGAGTCATCTGGCATACGCAGGGCTCAGGAAAGTCGCTCACCATGCTCTATACGGCTTACAAACTGCGTAAGGCTGAAGAGTTGGACGACCCGACTATTTTCATAGTGGTTGACCGTAAGGACTTGAAAGACCAGATGGGCGATACGTTCTTGGACTGTGTTTTCCCAAATGCTCGTCAAGTGATGAGTGTTGGTGACTTGAAGTCTATTATCAAAGATAAGCCTGCTGGTGTCTTTATCACCACCATTCAGAAATTCAACGAACTGGGAAGTATTGTTGATGACAGAGGCAACGTGATAGTGCTGATAGACGAAGCACACCGTACGGAGTATGGTGACTACCAGATGGAACTACAGGCCGTCTTACCCAATGCCAAGCGGTTTGCTTTCACAGGTACGCCTATACCCAAAACGCATCGTGAGTTTGGCATTAAGGACGAGGACGGCAGGATAGAATACTATTTGGATAAGTACAGTGTTATTGACGCCATCAACGACGGTGCCACGAAGCCCATCAAATATACGCTTGGCCCTTCACAATGGTTTCTTGATAAGGAGAATTTGAAGAAAGGCTATGAGGAAATTACGGCTGGTTTGGAAGAAGACCAGAAACGGCAAGTGGAGCAGAAAGTGCAGCCGTGGAAAACGCTGATGAAGAAACCAGAACGTATAGAGGTGTTGGCAGCAGACATTGCTAAGGACTTCAAGGAACGACTGGAGCCGCAAGGATTCAAGGCACAAGTGGTTGCTATTGATAAAGAGGCTTGTGTGCTATACTATAATGAACTGCTGAAATATTTCGACAAGTCGGAACTTCAAATAATCTTTTCTACGGGTCAGTATGAGACGGGAGAGCGATATGATATGTTCTCACCGTTCTATCTGACAGATAAAGAACGAAAGCTGTTGATTGAGAAATTCAAGAAACGTATCACGCCCGAGGAGCAGGCAAAAGGTAATAACCTGAAAATATTCATCGTTTGCAACATGCTATTGACAGGCTTTGATGCGCCTATTGAACAGACGATGTATTTAGACAGCCCGCTGCGTGACCACAATCTGCTGCAAGCGGTGGCAAGGACAAACCGTCCTTACGATTATGGTGAAGGAGAGATGAAACTTACCAAGGAATTTGGCCGGATAGTCGATTATGTAGGTGTGTTCCAGAATTATAAGGAGGCATTGAACTATGACCCTCAGGACATTGGTGAGTTTGAGGATGTGGATTCGTTGCTGAAGGAATTCCCCAAAGTGCTTGATACCGCCTTTAAGCATTTTGAGGAAATCACGCTGGAAGACAGTTATGATTGCCAGATTGCTATTATCCGAAAACTCAGCGAGATTGACCACGGTCAGTTTGAGAACGAATTCCATCGGGTTGTTCAGTTATGGGAAGCCATTAGTCCCAACCCAGGGCTTCGTCCTTATCGCACGAAGTACCAATGGCTGGTGACTATCTATGAACTCTACATGGAGGAGTTCCGCCGTATAGACTTTGATGCCGAGTTTTATGCTGCTCAGACAAGGAAACTATTGGAAGAAAGCACGATGTTGCTTGACTTCAGAGGGCACATGCCGGAAATAGCCATTGATGCAGACTATTTGACAAAGTTACAAGAAACGAAGCTCTCACCCAGTGACAAGGCAGAGAAGATTATTCGTGACGTTGAAACGATGATCCGAACGAATCAGAACAGTAGTGCTATCTACATTGAATTCCAAGAGCGGCTGGATGCCCTGATTCGACAGAAGAATGCTAACGCAACTGAGATAGAAGGGCTACTGAAAAAGTTGAGCGAACTTTACACGGAGGTGGACGAGGCTATTGAAATGCCAAGGAAAATGGGATTTGACAACAAAGGTACCTTCGAAATATATCAAACAATCAAGAACCATATAGATAACTTCAGCGACGAATTAGTAAGGGAGTTTGCCGAGAAACTGACGGAGAGAATCCAGTCAAAGATTTATATTGGATGGCAAGAGGTGACACCAGAATATAACCGTATGAAATTTGAGATTGAGCTATTAGCTGCAAACGATAAATACGAGTCGCTGAATCTGAATATTGATGGTGAACTTGGAGAAAAGTTGATGAACACTATCTTAGATAACTTTAGCTTGAACTAATGACACTACCTGCTAATTATATCGTAGAACATCGCAACGTGAAGCATGCCCGTCTTCGAATTAACGAAGACGGCTCTGTGCATTTGTTTGTTCCTAACAGCTTTACCGACGAAGAAGTGTCTAAAGTGTTAGAGATGAAAGCCGAGTGGATTGCTTCTAAGCAGCGTTTCTTTCAGCAGAAAGACAAAATCCTGCTAAGGCGAAACGAACTTCTCTTGTTTGGCAATCGTTATGCCTATTTCTATTCTTCGCAATACAAAAATAAAGTGGTGGTCAATGACGATAGTAAAACGATACAGGCAAGAAGAAATTTGCTTGACATTCCAACTCAGGAGAAATGGCTGAAATCCTTAGCAGGCGTATATATTCGTCCAAGGGTGCATGAACTATCAGAAAAGTTGTTGCTCCCATTCAACAGGCTGTTTATACGTAGTCAGAAAAAGAAATGGGGCAATTGTTCCGCAGACAAAAACATATCTATCAATTGGCGTATCATCAAGGCGCCAGAGTTCGTGATTGATTACGTCATTATCCATGAACTCTGTCATACACTAATCATGAAACATACTGTGAAATTTGAGACTCTGCTCAATTCTCACTGTCCTGAATACAAGCAGGCGCAAGCGTGGTTAGAAAAATACGGTAATAGTTTGTAAAAAAATAATAGATAACAATAAAACTATATGGGAAAAACGGTAACAACATATCTTTCTATTCTGAACGAGCGACAGGAGTTGCAGACGCCTGCTTTCTATATCTTGTTGGGCGAAGATGAAGCAACAAAGCCAAAGGCTTACATTGGTGAGACGGAGAACTTTCGTGAGCGGGTGAAAGACCATGATAGTAAAAAAGCGTTTTGACAAAAGGCATTGCTGTTTATCTCGAAAGAAGCTGCGATGACAAAGGCTGATGTGCAATACTTGGAGCATAGGGCAATCGCAGAAGCAAAGGCTTCAAATATTTTTGTGCTGAATGAGAATAAGCAAACGCCAAAGGCACCAAATCTACCTGAGTATAGAAAAGATGATATGGAGGGATTCTTTGAAGATGTGAAGTTTCTCACGTCCTTTATTGGCTGTAGTATCTTTGATGTAGCAAAACCGAAGGAAGAACATCTTTCCTATACAAAAGGGCGTGGTTGTGATCTTCATATTTGTTTCTTGCAGTGTGGTAAAAGGACGTTTTGGCGATTGTGGCGGTTGGTAATTGTTAATGTTCCCAAAACGTTCGTTTGTTTCCTAGGGAATTACTATTTTTGCAATGATTAATGACAACAGACAACTGATTGTGTGTGGAAAGGAAAGACGAAATAACACATATATAAATAAGGAGTAGAGCAATGATAGATTATTTTGCATCACATTTGTGGCAGATGTGGGCTTTGTTAAGTTTCGTTTGCCTGATTTTGGAATTGATGAACGGTGACTTCTTCATCATGTGCTTTGCCATCGGCGGCGTTTGTGCGAGCATAGCTGCCGCTTTTGGGGTGGGCATATATGGAGAGTTGCTGGTGTTTGCCATTTGCTCGGTGCTGAGCCTGTTCTTTGTGCGCCCGATAGCGCTGAAGTATCTGCACAAGGGTGGCGAGGAACGCGTGAGCAATGCGGAAGCCGTGATTGGACGCGTGGGCAAGGTGAGCCAGGCCATCGAGGCTGGCGGATACGGGCGTGTGGCCATCGACGGCGACGACTGGAAGGCCCGGTCGGCCAATGGTGAGCCTATTGCCAAGAATGCTCAGGTGAAGGTGGTGAGCATGGAGAGCATCATCCTCACTGTGGAGGCAGTCAATTGACATGAGAGAGAGTTTACGGTTTTTTAAAAAGTTCATTATTTAAAGATTAAAACGATATGACAACTTATATTTTCATTGCCATCGTAGTGTTGGCCGTCGTGTTCATCAAGATGAGCCTCGTGATTATTCCTCAGTCGGAGACCAAGATTGTGGAGCGGCTGGGCAAGTATTATGCCACGCTCAAGCCTGGCATCAACATCATCATCCCCTTCATCGACAGGGCCAAGACGTTCATCACGATGAACCGTGGCCGCTATGTCTATTCAACGAGCATTGACCTGCGCGAGCAGGTGTATGATTTCGACCGTCAGAATGTGATTACCAAGGACAACATCCAGATGCAGATCAACGCTCTGCTGTATTTCCAGATTGTCGATCCGTTCAAGGCGGTCTATGAAATCAACAACCTGCCCAACGCCATAGAGAAACTCACGCAGACTACGCTGCGTAACATCATCGGTGAGCTGGAGCTCGACCAGACGCTCACTTCGCGCGACACCATCAACACCAAGCTGCGCGCCGTGCTCGACGATGCCACCAACAAGTGGGGCATCAAGGTGAACCGCGTGGAGCTGCAGGACATCATTCCGCCCGAGAGCGTGCTCACAGCCATGGAGAAGCAGATGCAGGCCGAGCGAAACAAGCGCGCCGCCATTCTGACCAGCGAGGGTGAGAAACAGAGCGAGATATTGCAGTCGGAGGGTCAGAAACTGGCCACCATCAACCGTGCCGAGGCACAGAAGCAGCAGGAAATACTGCATGCCGAGGGTGAGGCACAGGCCCGCATCCGCAAGGCTGAGGCCGAGGCGAAGGCTATTGAACTGATTACTGAGGCTGTGGGCAAATCGACCAACCCGGCCAACTACCTCCTGGCTCAGAAGTATATCCAGATGATGGAGGAACTGGCCACGGGCGACAAGGCCAAGACAGTGTTCCTGCCCTACGAGGCTACCAACATGCTCGGCTCCATTGGAGGCATCAAGGAACTTTTCAAGGGAGAGTAGAGTTAGGAGTTAAGAGTCAGGAAGTATATGCTGAATATATGTATTGTGGTGGGTGCGCGCCCCAACTTCATGAAGGTGGCACCCATTTTGCGGGCCATCGACAAGGCTCAGGCCGACGGCGAAGCCATTGGAAGGACGCTGGTGTATGCAGGCCGGGCCGACGACCCTACGCTCGAGGCTTCGCTGTTCGACGATTTGCAGATGGCGCGCCCCGACGTGTTTTTGGGCGTTGACTGTGAGAATCTGAACGAGCTGACGGGACAGGTGATGACCAAGTTTGAGTCCTATCTGCAAAGCCACCCCACGGATGTGGTCATCGTGGTGGACGATTTGGCCTCGACCATGGCTGCCGCCATCGTCACCAAGAAGCAGGGCATCACCTTGGCCCACTTGGTGGCGGGTACGCGCTCGTTTGACATCCACATGCCCAAGGAAATCAACCGCCTGGTCATCGACGGGCTGTCCGACCTGCTGTTCACGGCAGGAATCACGGGCAACAGCATCACCAACCGCGAGGGGGCCGAGCAGAGCCGGGTCTATATGGTGGGCAACATCTTGATAGACAACCAGCGTTTCTACCATTCGTTGTGGCGCCGCCCGCCGGTCTGCGACGAACTGGGGCTGGAGGACGGTCGATACGTGGTGTTCACCCTCAACCGCAAAGCGCTGATGGCCGACAAGGAAAATCTGGCGCGCATGGTGAGGGCTATGGTGAGTGCTGCGGGCAATACCCCTGTGGTGGCTCCGTTGCGCGGGGCTGCGGCTAAGGCTGTCAGCGAGGTTCTGGGCAGCGAAGTGGGCGCTCTTCATATCGTTGAGCCGCTGGGCTATCTGGAGTTTGGCTATCTTGCTGCCCATGCACAGGGGGTCGTGACCGACTCGGGCAATGTGGCCGAAGAGGCAACCTTCAACGGTGTGCCCTGCATCACGCTCAACAGCTACACCGAGCACATTGAGACTGTCAAAGTGGGTTCGAATGTGCTGGTGGGCGAGGACGCAGAGCGGTTGGCCCAATGTCTTGGCGACATGCTCGCGGGCCGATGGAAGCACAGCAGTCTGCCCGAACGGTGGGACGGACGCACGGCCGAGCGTATCGTGCAGATTTTAAAAGAGTGCGCGGGAGAGCACTCTTCAACCGGACATTGACAACAAAACAACAAACAATAAAACAACAAAGGAATAAAGCAATGAAGAAATTGATTGTGGCAGCAATGCTGACTGCATGTTTTGCACTCTCGGCTCAGGCCGACGACGTGATGAAGAAAAATTCGGACGGCACCTACGTAGTCAACACCACCACGCTGGCCAAGGACGTGAAAGGCTATCTGGGCACTACTCCGCTTGAAATTCACATCCAGAAGAACAAGATTGTGAAGATTGTACCGCTGAAAAACCAGGAAACGCCCAAATACTTCGCCCGCATCAAGAAACTCCTGCTCACCAAGTGGGAGGGCATGAAAGTGTCGAAAGCCGAGAAGACAAGTGTTGATGGCGTTACGGGAGCCACCTTCTCGTCGGATGCTGTCAAGGAGAATGTGAAGCGCGGCTTGCAGTACTACAAGAAACATAAATAGGACACAAGGGGGCAGACTACCTCCACGCATCATCTATGAATAGCAGGAAATACTTACTGACCGCCCTGTTGCTGGCCTTCGCGGAGGTACAACTCTCGGCACAAGCTCCCAATGGTACGGGCCGCTACTATGAGATGGCCAACAACGCCAAGGGAAAGGAACTGAAAACCATGCTGTTCCACATCATCAAGAACCCGGAGGTGGACACGTACAACCAACTTTGGGTGGACTATGGCTATACCGACCGACGCAGTGACGGTTTTCTGTGGGATATGTATTCGGAAGTCACCAACTACGAGATTGGCGGCAGCCTGCAAGGGGCCACCATCAAGGCCGAAGGGTCCAGCTACAACCGTGAGCATTCGTTTCCCAAGAGTTGGTTCGGCGAGGAAACACCCATGTACACCGACCTCATGCAGGTGGTGCCCGTCGATGGATGGGTGAACTCCATGCGCAACAACTTTCCCTATGGAGAAACCAAAGGAGAAAAGAACCACTCGGCCAACTACTTCAGCAAGTTGGGCAAATGCACCGTCAGTGGCTACGACGGCACTGTGTTTGAGCCCAACGACGAGTACAAGGGCGACTTCGCCCGCATCTACTTCTACATGGCCACCTGTTACGAAGACCGCATCGGTGAGTGGAAGGAGAAGAACAGCGACACAGACATGCTCTCGGGCGACAACTATACGGCCTACGCCGACTGGGCGCTGCCCATGCTGATGCGTTGGTCGGCCAACGATCCGGTCAGTCAAAAGGAGATTGACCGCAACAACGCCGTGCAAACCATTCAGGGCAACCGAAACCCCTTTGTGGACTATCCGGGCCTGGAACAATATGTTTGGGGCGACAAAACCGATGTGGCTTTTGCCTACGACAATTACGGAGGCACACCCGGCGATGGAGGTGAAACGCCCGACGACCCCGTGCCTGCTGCAGAGGGCGAGCCGCTGCAGGGTGTTCAGACCTTTGTGAAAATCAACAACACGGTCGATCTGGAGGCGGGTTGCCACTATCTCGTCGTGAACGAGGAGGCCGGCACGGCCCTTTCGGCTCCCAATGCCTATAACACTTATTACATTCGCAAGAGTGTTCCCGTGGAAATTGCCGACAACACCATCACCACCGAGTCGGGTGCCGAGGGTATGCCATATACGCTTGTCGTCGGCGGAAAGGTGGGAGCCTATACGCTTTACGACCCAGTGAACAAGGTTTATCTGGCTCAGATAGACAATGGTAAAAACAATCTTTACGATGTTGACAATGCCACCGACGACATGGCTCTTTGGAGCATCAAGTTCGACGGGGGCAACGCCACCATCCGCAACAAGGACAACAATCGCTATGTGGGTTACAATGTGGGCAATCCGCGTTTCACCACCTATAAATACTATAGCGAATACGTAGTGCCCGTGCAGCTCTACAAACAGGTGACGACCGACGGCATCAGGCGTCCCATGCCCAGTGACGTCCATCCTGCCGCCGCCCCGTACATTGTCTATAGCATTTGTGGTGTGAAGGTGCGTCAGGCCCGCCGCATGACCGATGCGCTCGAAGGTCTGCCGCAGGGAGTCTATATTGTTGGTGGAAAGAAGTACGTAGTGAGGTAAGGATTCATAGAATGGAAAAGAAGACAATCCCCGTTGTAGGGATGATGTGCGCCGGTTGTTCGGTGGCGGTAGAGCGCAAACTCAATTCGCTGGAAGGCGTTGCCCAGGCTTCGGTCAACCTTCCTGGCCGTTCGGCCTTGGTGGAGTACGATCCCGAGCGGATAAGTCTGCAGCAGATGAAGGACGAGATACAGCGGGCGGGCTACGACCTTGTGATTGAGCAAGACCGCAGTGCCGCTGAAATTGAGCGTCGGTCGCTGGTGACGCTTCGACGCAAGGTGTTGTTGTCATGGTTGTTTGCCATTCTGGTGATGAGCATCAGCATGGGGTGGATCAGCCTTTCCGGCTCCGGGCATTCGCCATCGTCAACTCATCTATCGCCCACCACCGACAACTTCTCCAATCAGGTGATGCTCATTCTTTCGCTGCTCAACTTGGTTTATTGCGGCCGTCAGTTTTTTGTGAATGCCTGGCGGCAGCTGATGCACCGCATGGCCAACATGGACACACTCGTGGCCATGTCAACAGGCATTTCCTTCCTTTTCAGTGTGTTCAACACTTTCTGGGGTGAGCAGTTCTGGGGCAGCCGTGGCATTGAGTGGCACACTTATTTCGATGCCTCTGTCATGATCATTACCTTTGTGCTGACAGGACGTTTGTTGGAGGAGCGAGCCAAAAACAGTACGGCCTCGGCCATTCGCGGCTTGATGGAGCTGGCCCCCAAGACCGCCCGTCTGGTGAGTCGATTCCCCACGTCGCCCGATGTGGAAAATGTGTCCGAAGTGCCCCTTTCAACGCTTCAGCCCGGCGACATCATCGAGGTGAGAGCGGGCGAGAAGATACCCGTGGATGGAGAAGTAAAGGAGGTGATTGAGTCCCAAGAAGTTTTGGCGAAAACGCCTTCAGGATGCTTCGTTGACGAGTCGGCCATGACGGGCGAGGCCGCTTTGGCCGAAAAACAAGCCGGCGACCGCGTATTGGCCGGAACGTTGTGCCGCAAGGGCTCGTTCCGCTTCAAGGCTTGCCAAGTGGGCGAGCAGACCGTACTGGCCAACATGATTCGCATGGTGCAGGAGGCACAAGGCTCAAAGGCCCCTGTCCAGCGTGTGGTCGATAGGATAGCGCTGGTGTTCGTGCCTTGTGTGCTGGCCGTCTCGCTGCTCACGTTCGTGCTGTGGATGCTGATAGGCGGCAGCTCGCAGTTGCCCCATGCCGTGCTTTCGGCCGTTTCGGTGCTGGTCATTGCCTGTCCGTGTGCCATGGGGCTGGCCACCCCCACGGCGCTCATGGTGGGCATAGGAAAGGCTGCTCAGAAGAACATCCTGATAAAGGACGCCACTGCGCTGGAGAATTTGCGGCATGTTGACGCCATCGTCATCGACAAGACGGGAACGCTCACAGAAATGGTTGAGGAGAGTGTTGACGGGCAAGCAGAGCATGGCGAACGGCGCGTGGAGCGGCTCAAGCCTCATGCCCGCGAGGCCATGGACGCTTTGCAGCGCGAAGGATTGGAAATCCACATGATGAGCGGCGACCGCGAGGAAAACGTGCGCCGTTGGGCCGCAGAGGCCGGCATCACTCACTGGCAGAGCCAGGTGATGCCCCAAGACAAGGAAAACCTGGTTCGCCGCTTGCAGTCCGAGGGGCGCCATGTGGCCATGGTGGGCGATGGCATCAACGACTCGCAGGCGTTGGCCTCGGCCGATGTGAGCATTGCCATGGGCAAGGGTACCGATGTGGCCATGGATGTGGCCCAGGTGACGCTCATGGGGTCCGACTTGCGGCGCTTGGGCGATGCCATTGGTCTTTCGCGACGCACGGTGGGCATGATTCGGCAGAATCTTTTCTGGGCGTTCATCTATAATGTAATATGTATTCCGCTGGCGGCCGGACTGCCCCGCCTTTTCGGCTTCGACTTCCAGATTACGCCCATGTGGGCCAGCGCGCTCATGGCTTTTTCCAGTGTCAGTGTGGTGCTCAACAGTCTGCGCCTGAAGCTGGTGGAATGAGGCAAAACATCGCGAAAAGGCAAACTGCATAGGCCGCGAAATCATCCATGTTCCCGACGGCTACCTGCCTGCTTTTCGAGCCTTCCTCCAGACACGCATGCCTTGATGGACTTTTCTTACGGCGGTTTTTGTGCCGTCTCCATAATTGCAAAAATAACTCCCGACGATACGCCAAAATTTTCTAGAAAATTTGTGCGCAGCGTCGGGAGTTATTTTTTTCGTGTCGTGAATTGTCTTCACAACTCACGGTGACCGATGTGTCATCTTATGTTTTGTCTTGGCTGTGCGGGCGGCGCGGGCAGCCGGTGTTCGGGCATCCATCTTTCTTCCACCGACAGTTGGATGCTGAACGAGGGATTGAAGTTGTACTTCACGGCAGCCCCGATGCGATCGCCGATGGCCCCCATGTCGTAGAGGGGAGTCATCAGGTAAGGATAGGAGGCGGCACCGAAGGTGCGCAAGGTGGCGGGCGATAGTTGGTAGTTGTTGGTGAGCGACTTCTGTCCGTACAGATAGGCCTCCCAGTGTTCGTTGAACCGATAGCCGACGATGGCGCTGATGCCCGCATCGCGCCATGAGTCGCTGGCCCACGAAACGTTGTTGAGGTAGCCGCCCACAGCCACAGTCAGCCTGTTGGTGACGGGTTGGGCGTACATCAAGCTGATGTTCTGCTGGAATCCCGCACTCTTGTGCAAGGCGTTCTTGCCAAACTGGGCAAACACCGACGCTCCGAGGCTCACGTTGAGCCCTTGGTGCAACTGCCAATCGTACCAGCCGCCCCAAAAGAGCGGATGGAGCAGGGTGGGGCGGGGCTGTCCCAAGTGGTTGACGGGAGGCAGCGCCAGTGGGCTGGATTCGAGCGGATTGGTGGTGGGCGATAGTTGGGTTGTGGGTTGATTGCCCCTTTCCGACGTCGTGACCATGTTGCCGCTGTAGTTTGTGCGGAGTGTATCGACCGTAGAGGGCAGCTGTCGTCTCACTTCCTGTGCCAGGGTGGAGTGGGCGGTGAGCAGAGCCAGAAATATGAATATGATTCGCGGTTTGTTCATAATCAATCGGTTGACTGTTTTTGACGGTGCAAAAATAGGAAAAACTTCTGGATTGTGTTTCGAAAAGGCGTTAATATTTTTCTTTTTTGGCTATTCTGCGGTGAAATGAAATGTTTTTTGCAATTTTTCTTCCAAAATGTTGCATGTTTCGTGGAAAAGTTTTACATTTGCAAGCGAAATTTAAAATATAGAAAAAATGAACCATCAGTACGCATCTTTTTATTACTTCTACTTTTACTTTGCAGGCCACTGTGAAGCGGGAAGTTGCGTGTAGAGTTCAACTTAAATAGACAAGACCAAGAAAAGAAATTCATAAAGGTCCCGCTTCACAATACCCTGTGAGCGGGATTTTTTGTAAGGCCCACCCGCCCGACCCTCGGCAGCCGAGGGAGCATGGACGGCAGTAGGATAAAGCAAAAAGAAACAGGAAAATCTATGAAGCGAATAGCGATACAAGGACTGCTGGGCTCGTTCCACGACATTGCGGCGCGGCAGTATTTCGACGGCGAGCAGATACAGCTCATCTGTTGCTCCACTTTCGAGCAGGTGTTTGAAAACATCAAGCGCGACCCCACGGCCATCGGCATGCTGGCCATCGAGAACACCATAGCAGGCAGCCTGCTGCACAATTACGAGTTGTTGCGCGACTCGGGCACTACGGTGGTGGGCGAGCACAAGTTGCACATCTCCCACTGCATCTGCTGTCTGCCCGACGACGACTGGGCGACCATCGATGAGGTCCACTCCCATCCTGTGGCGCTGATGCAGTGCCGCCAGTTTCTGGCCAACCATCCCGACATGAAGAACGTGGAGGCCGAAGACACCGCCGGTTCGGCAAAATACATCAGCGAGCATCAGTGCCGTGGCTGGGCTGCCATCTGCCATGCCGACGCGGCCCGCATGTACGGGCTGAAGGTGCTCGAAGACCACATCGAGGACAACAAGCACAACTTCACCCGTTTCTTGGTGGTGAGCAATCCCAACAAAGCCGACATGCTGCGCCCCCTCACGCGGGCCAACAAGTCGAGCATGGTGTTCTCGCTGCCCCACGAGGAAGGCTCGCTCTCGCACGTGCTGGCCATCCTGTCGTTCTACAAAATCAACCTGACCAAGATTCAGTCGCTGCCCATCATAGGGCGCGAATGGGAGTATCTGTTCTATGTTGACGTAATGTACGACGACCTGACGCGCTACCGCCAGTCAATCGACGCAATTATCCCACTGACCAAAGACTTGAAAATATTAGGAGAATACGAAGATGGAAAGCAAACCAACTAAGACCATACAGCCCGCCGAGCGTTTGCAGCTCGTCAGCGAATACTACTTCAGCCGCAAACTGAAGGAAGTGGCCCAACTCAATGCTGAAGGCCGCGACATCATCAGTCTGGCCATCGGCAGTCCCGACATGCCGCCTTCGCCACAGACCATCGAGAAACTCTGCGAGGTGGCGCACCAGAGCGACGCCCACGGCTATCAGCCCACCGTGGGAACGCCCGAACTGCGCGAAGCCATGGCCGATTTCTATCGCCGCTGGTACGGTGTGGAGCTGGACCCCAAGACCGAGATTCAGCCCCTCATCGGGTCGAAGGAAGGCATCCTGCACGTCACGCTGGCCTTCGTCAACCCCGGCGACCAGGTGTTGGTGCCCAACCCGGGCTATCCCACCTACACGTCGCTGAGCCGTCTGCTCGGTGCCGACATCGTGAACTACGACCTTTGTGCCGACAACGGCTGGCAACCCGATTTCGACGCTTTGGAACGGATGGACCTCAGCCGGGTGAAGCTGATGTGGACCAACTACCCCAACATGCCCACTGGAGCCAACGCCCGCATGCAAACCTACGAGCGGCTGGTGCGCTTTGCCCGCGAAAAGGGCATCGTTGTGGTCAACGACAACCCCTATTCGTTCATTCTCAACGAGCATCCCATTTCGTTGCTTCAGGTGCCGGGAGCCAAGGAATGCTGCATAGAGTTCAACTCCATGTCGAAAAGCCACAACATGCCAGGTTGGCGCGTGGGGCTCTGTGCCACCAACTCCACTTTCATCAGCTGGATTCTGAAAGTGAAGAGCAACATCGACAGCGGCACCTTTCGTGGCCTGCAACTGGCTGCTGCCGAGGCCTACCGCAACGAGCCCGAGTGGCATCGGCAGGCCAACATCAGCACCTACGCCGAGCGTCGCCACTATGCCGAGCAAATCATGCAGGTGCTGGGCTGCACCTACGACCCTGCACAGGTGGGCATGTTCCTCTGGGGCAGAATCCCCGACAAGTACCAAAACGTGGAAGACCTCACCGAGCGTGTGCTCCACGAGGCCCGCGTGTTCATCACGCCGGGATTCATCTTCGGCACCAACGGTGAGCGCTACATCCGCATATCGCTCTGCGCCAAGAAAGAAAAAATACAGCAGGCGTTGGAGAGAATCACCAAGGTGTTCAAATGAGGGTGTAGGACATCGGTGATGTGGAGCGGGAAGCGAAGACTATGGTCCAAGCACTTCCAATCCCGAGAAAGCGCCGCGAAAAGTCACCCCCCAGAACTCATTGACAACACAAGCATTTCCCCTGTGGAGAGAATGTAATTACCGAAATTTTAAATAAGTCAACATAACTATGGAACTAGAATTGGAACCCCTGAAACTCCCTAGCGACAACGAACGTCCGTTCGTGATAGCAGGACCCTGTTCGGCCGAAACCGAAGAACAAGTGATGACCACAGCCCGCCAGCTGGCCTCGAAAGGCTGCCACAATTTCCGCGCCGGTGTGTGGAAACCGCGCACCAAGCCCGGAGGATTCGAGGGCAACGGCGAGAAGGCCCTGCCCTGGATGAAACGCGTGAAGGACGAAACCGGCATGAAGGTGGCCACCGAAGTGGCCACGCCCGAACACGTGGAGCTGGCCATGAAATATGGCATCGACATCCTCTGGGTGGGAGCCCGCACGTCGGCCAACCCCTTTGCCATGCAGGCACTGGCCGACTCGATGCGAGGCATCGAGGTGCCCGTGTTCGTGAAGAACCCCGTCAATCCCGACCTCGAACTGTGGATTGGTGCGCTCGAACGGCTCAACCAAGCCAACGTGAAGCGCCTGGGAGCCATCCACCGCGGTTTCTCCAGCTACGACAAGAAGATGTACCGCAACCTGCCCATGTGGCAGATTCCCATTGAGTTGCGCCGCCGCATTCCGCAGCTGCCACTCATCAACGACCCCAGCCACATCGGCGGTCGTCGCGAACTCATCGCCCCCCTCTGCCAGCAGGCCATGGACTTGGGCTTCGACGGAATCATTGTGGAGAGCCACTGCTCGCCCGACGACGCCTGGAGCGATGCCAAGCAGCAGGTGACTCCCGATGTGCTCGACTTCATCCTCTCGCTGCTCGTCATCCGCGACGAGAAGGTGAGCACCGAGGGCATTCACGAACTGCGCAAGCAGATTGACGAAATAGACAACCAACTGGTGGAATTGCTCTCCAAGCGCATGCGCGTCTGCCGCGAGATAGGAACCTACAAGAAAGAGCACAACATGACCGTCCTGCAGCCCACTCGCTACAACGAAATCATCGACAAGCGCGGCGCTCAGGGGGCTCTCTGCAGCATGGACAGCGACTTTGTGAAGACGGTCTTCGAGGCCGTCCACCAGGAGTCGGTGCGCCAGCAAATGGAAATCATCAACCGATAACCCCCAAAAACTGCATGACCATGATTAAAATGAAACATTTGATGCTCGTTGCCATTTTCATAAGCTGTGCAATGGGTGCTCAGGCACAGAAAATCCAAGTGACCGACAAAAATGGAATGGGCATTGCGTTGGCCAGTGTGACCGACGCCAACGGCGTGCTCATCGGACTAACCGACATCAATGGCGTGCTGCCCGATGTGAAGGGCGCCAAGACCGTGTCCATCAGCCACGTGGCCTACAAGTCGCAGAGAGTCAATGTGGGCAGCCTGGCCAACGGGCGCGTCATCATGGAAGACAACGACTTCACTCTCGACGAGCTCGTCATCAAGCCCAAACCCCTCATCTACACCGAGCTTTACTATCGCTTCTATGCCTACGTTGACGACTCGCTGCGCACTTTCGTGGCCGGCATTGTGCCCTACACTTGGGACGTGCATAAGAAGAAATCGAGCGTGAAATTTTCTGACTACTCCGTCGCCGTCTTCAACCTGAAGAACGTTTCATGGTGGAAAGTGAGATCCGAGGACTTGGTCAAGGGTGCCACTCGCACAAAGCCCGGCGAAGAGTGTCTCTCCGACGGCACATGGAAGAAGCAGCTCTACATTGACAAGGAGCCCGACGGCGAAAACTGCTGGAAGATTGTCAATCCGCGTGAGACCGTGGGCCGACTCGTACGTGCCAACGGCCTGAGCACCATTACCATTGATGGTGCCAAGGCACAGATGTATGCCAACGAGCGCAACGGGCAGGACAAATTGCTCCAGAGACGACAGGACAAGCATTACGAGTATCAGTATGTGGAAGTGTTCCGAATCAACGACGAAGGGCAAGTGGGCAGAGAAGACTACGTCATGTCGCTCAACCACTGGGAGCACGAAGGCAGCAAAGGCCACGAAAGCTACATCGTGGAAGCCTGGGTGACCGATCGGGGCTACATGACCGACGACGAGTTCAAGCAGAAGCGCAAGGAAATCAATGCCCTGAGCAGCACGCAGAACATGTGGCACATGCCGCTCAACGAGCTGGAGGCCTACGAGCGCCAGCACAACATCCCCGCCATCAGCGACGAGGCGCGTAAGGCCATAGCCCTCATAACGAGAGAAAGATGGACCCGATGACGAAATCTCAGGAAGGGCACTCGCACTCCGGGGATCATAGTAAAAATGGAAAACCGTTAATCGAAAAACAATAACCCGACATTCATGAAAATATTAGTTCTTGGTGCAGGCAAGATGGGCAGTTTCTTCATCGACCTGCTGAGTTTTGAGCACGAGGTGGCTGTGTTTGAGAAAGACCCCAAGCGAATGAGGTTCACCTACAACTGCCAGCGGTTCACCCGGCTGGAGGAGATAGGTGAGTTCAAACCAGAACTGGTGGTTAATGCCGTGACCCTGAAATACACCATTGCCGCCTTTCGCGAGGTGATGCCATTCCTGCCGAAGGACTGCATCCTGAGCGACATCGCCTCGGTGAAGACTGACCTCAAGGAATTCTACGAGCAGGCCGGCATGCGCTACGCCTCGTCGCACCCCATGTTTGGACCCACGTTTGCCAATCTGAACCAACTGAGCGAGGAGAACGCCATCATCATCACCGAGGGCGACTTCATTGGGCGGCTGTTCTTCAAAGACCTCTACCAAAAACTGGGACTCAACATCTACGAGTATTCCTTCGAGGAACACGACCAGACCGTGGCCTACTCGCTCAGCATCCCCTTCGTGAGCACCTTCGTGTTTGCCGCCGTCATGAAGCATCAAGACGCGCCCGGCACCACCTTCAAGCGCCACATGCGCATAGCCAAGGGGGTGCTCAACGAGGACGACTACCTGTTGCAGGAAATACTGTTCAATCCCTACACACCCGGCCAGGTGGCGCAAATCCGCACTGAACTGAAGCAGCTGCTCGAAATCATCGACAACCGCGACGCCGAGGGCATGCAGAACTACCTGAAGAAGATTCGCGACAATGTGCGCCGCGACATCGAAATCAAGGCATGAAACGCTTCAACCAGAGATACTGGCTAATGGGGTTGCTGGGGTTGGCCTTCGGGCTGGCTCCGGCAAACCTTTTTGGTGACGGTGGTGATGGCGCCACAGGGCATGCGCTCACGCTGGTGGAACTGAACTGCGAAAACCTGTTCGACTGCGACGACGACTCGCTGCACAACGACAACGAGTGGCTGCCTGAGGCCGTGCGCCGCTGGACGCCGCGCAAATATTGGCGCAAGCTGAACAACATCGCACAGGAAATCATCGCTTGCGGCGAACAGCCCGGCAAGGGGTGGGCCCTGCCCGACCTGGTGGCCCTCTCCGAGGTGGAGAACGACTCGGTGCTCACCGCCCTGACACGCCGCTCGCTGCTGCGCCGTGCCGGCTACGAATACGTGATGACCGACTCGCCCGACGAGCGCGGCATCGACGTGGCGCTGCTCTATTCGCCTTTCTCCTTTCGGCTGCTGCGCCACCATGCCCTGCGCGTTGCGCCCCCCGAAGGCCGCCATGCCACGCGCGACGTGCTCTATGTCGCGGGCGAGATAGCCACGGGCGACACTCTACATGTGTTTGTGCTCCATGCGCCCAGCCGATACCGTGGCGAGCGCGCCTCGCGCCCCTTTCGCCTGAAAGTGGCCGAGCGGGTGTGCCTGTCGGTGGATTCCATCCGCCGACATGACCCTGCGCCCATGATTCTCGTGGCGGGCGACTTCAACGCTTATGCTGCCGACAGCTCGTTGCGCTACTATGAACGCCATCAGCTGGTCAACGTTTCGCGAGCCGCCAAAGGACTGAACGGAGCGCGCGGCACCTACCGTTTTCAGGGCGAGTGGGGCAGCCTCGACCAGATTCTTGCCAGCCAGCCGCTGGCCGTGGGGCTGGACAGCTGTTACATCTTCGATGCGCCCTTCCTCATGGAGAAAGACAACCGCTACGGCGGGCTGCAGCCCCGCCGCAACTATCGGGGCATGCGCTACAACCGTGGTTTCAGCGACCATTTGCCCCTCGTGGCCCGCTTCCGCCTGCCCCAAGTTCAGGACGAGGGTTTTCACGTCGGTGGGAGGGAGTGATTTTTTGGGGCGAATTGTTTGTAATTCACGTTTTTTTTCCTTATCTTTGCACAAAACGCATTGAACATGAAAAAGACCATCATTTGTTTAGTTGCACTGGTGCTTACCGTTTGCGCCCAAACCAGTTGTGGAAACAATCGGCAACCTGTCATGGAGGCTAAAGTGAAACACTCGGCCGCAACAGAAAAAACGCAGCCTGCCAAGCCTGAACGGCAGGAGACTGTGGAGTCTGACGAACCATCGGACGAAGAAATGGAGGGGCAGAGCGGCATGTATGCCGCCAGTGACGTGAAGAAATACTGGAAGAAGCGCGTCATCAAGGTGCCGGGCCAAAAGAGCGACATCGTTGCGCTCTTCGAAGCGTTCTACGCAGAGTGGCCCACCGACGAAGGCAACCGCATCGTCCATGTGACCAACCCCTCGTTGGCTCCCGAAGGAGAACTCTTCGAGGACGGTTCCGAAATCGACAGGAAGAACGGCTATGTTGAATCAGCCTGGTATGAAGGAGAGCAGCTGGGAACGATATCGGCTTGTGTGTGGAAACGCAAAAACGGGCACAAGTTGTTTGCTGTGAACTTCCATGTGGGCGAGAAAGCTACGGAGGACTTCCTCTGCTTCTACGACTTCGACCCCGCCAAACGTACTCTCACCCCCGAGGAGAGCCCCGTCAAGCAGCAACATCTGAAGTTCTCCGACAAGAAACCTCTTTTTTATAGTTTGCCGCATGAAGGGAAGACCCTGAAGGTGATAGAGGATGACGGGGACGATGGAGTTGTCATCACCAAATATGACTTCGACGGACAGAACCTGAAATTTGCAGGGCACAGTGATTGATTTCCTGTTCCGAAGAGTGAAACAACATCTTCCGGCGACAGAAAATCATCTCTCGGCGACAGAAAAATATCTCCCGACGACAGAAAAACATCTCCCGGCGACAGAAAAATATCTCCCGACGATACGCACAAATTTTCTAGAGAATTTGAGAAACGCGCCGTGAGTTATTGTTCAGACTCACGGCGCGGTTTTTATGGCTCGTGCGTTTGTTATTCGCAGACCAGCGTTTATGGATAAATCGTACGGAAAAAGTTGAGATGCTTCAAAAAAAACTGCGAAATGCTTGTATGTTTGCATTATTATCATTATTTTTGTCAACAGAAAGAAATATCATCATTATGACTTCTCCGTTCCTGAGCTAATTAACTCCTGAATAATTGTCTAATAATAATAATCCAACGCATCATGAAAAAGCTAATAACCACATTCTTTGTTTTGGCCATGCCTCTGCTGCTGATGGCTGAGCCCATCGGACAGGAAAAAGCAAGAGAGATTGCCAAAGAGTTTTTGGCGAGCACCAAAAGCAGCACCATAAACGGCAGAAAAGCAGCTCCCGAGCAGCGGCAGCTGAAAGTCAAAGACATCGGCATGAAAAACCTCTTCGCCTTTGCCGACGAGGCAAACGGGGGCTTCGTCATCGTTGCCGACGACGACCGCATAGAGCCTGTATTGGCTTACAGCGAGACCGACGAATTCAACCCTCACTTCATGCCTGAAGCCATGCAGGTGATGCTGCTGGGCTACGAGCAACAGCTAGCCAAAATGAAACAGGGAGGCATTGTTGTCCACAAGGCGGCAACCAACCGCCCGGCCATTGCGCCGCTCATCAAGACTACGTGGCACCAGTATCTGCCTCTAAACTACTACTGCCCCTACGACGAGACAGTCGGACGGAACACGATGGTGGGCTGCGTGGCCATTGCACTTGCCCAGCTGATGTACTATTATCAGTATCCTAAAAGCACGACAGTGCCTATTCCTGCCTATAAAACATGGAATGGTTACGAAATGCCTGAACTGCCGCCCACCACGTTCGATTATTCAAAGATGTATTTGAATTACGAAATGGTGGATTACAGAAAGGATGTTAACACGAACGACCCGGCATTCCAGGAGGTGACAAAACTGCTGATGTATGCGGGCTGTGCCGTGCAGATGCAATACTCAGTAGATGGCTCAGCGTCAGTGTTCGACAATGAGCTTATAGCCAAGTATTTCAATTACGACAAGGGCGCACGCTATCTGTTGGCGGGCAACTATCCGCACGACGTGTGGGAGGATATGGTGTATAACGAGTTGAAGGCAGGGCGACCCGTGCCCTACTCGGCAGGGGCAGTTGGCAACCAGTCGCACCAGTTCATTATCGACGGCTACGACGGAAGAGGCTATTTCCATGTCAACTTGGGAGAAATTAACCGCGGCTGTACCAACATTTTTTACAAACTGGGTGTGATTAACGATTGCTGGAATCAGTACGGTGCTGTAGAATTCAGCGGTTATAACGTGAGTCAGGCGGGTTATTTCGGCTTCCAGCCGAATAAGGGCAACGATGCCGTGCCGGTGGTGAGCGTTGACTATGGCAGTTATGCGCTTAAGAAAGCCGACTTCACGCGCAGTTCTTCGACTGCCGACTTCAAGGACATCGAGCTCAGCGCCACCATGAGGCGGCACGACAGCAATGGCAAGACCATGGACTGTGGATGGGGCCTGTTTCAGAACGGACTGCTGAAAAAGGAGCTTTGCTCATCGAACACCAGTCAGGAATACACCAACCTCAACATGAAATTCAACATGGGCAACCAGCTGGCCGACGGCACGTATCAGCTGTTTCCCATTTTCCGCAACCGCGGGGCAAAGGAATGGGAAGAGTACCGCGAGTATCGCTACACGACGGATGACGGCACGCCCATGCGCCACTATACCGCCACCATCAACGGCAACAACCTTCATATTGGCGTATCCTCAGCGGAGCCTAATATAAAGATTGACAAAGTGGAATATTATGCGGCATACGAAGGTGAAAAGCTTAACATGCGCGTGTGGTTCACAAACAACGGAACAAACTACGAGAACGAGCTTTTCCTCTGGATTGACAAAGAGGAGATGATGAGAACGGGAGTGGGCGCATACGTTGACCCGGGCAAGACGGACTACATAGACTTCTGCACCGCAGCACCCAAAAAGGGAACACACGATGTCAGGATTAGTACCGACTGGGACGGGAAGAAGGTGATTTACACAGGGAAGCTGACTGTGACAGATGCCCCAGAATATAACCTCGAAGCTAAGATAAACACGCGTGGACTCAATAACAACGTGGTGCTTAACAACCTCGACGTTGAGTGCATAATCACAAACAAAGGTACTACCACTTTCAACAACGTAATAGATGTAACAACACTCGTAACTGAAATTGACGAGCATGGAAATCAAATCTACCGCCCCGAAACAGGATACCCCACCTGGAAGTGGCAAAGAGTTTGGTATCTCAGCCTGAAACCTAACGAAACTGGCACAGTGTCTTTCTCGATGGGTAGTGAAGTTCTTCTTCCTAAGAACTACCAGTATGACCTTAGGATTTTCTACTACAACAATAACCACGAAGGCGACCAATCACCTTTGAGGTGGCTTTATAACACCATTTTCACGTATAAAAACGATGGTAGCGGCATTGACGCCACCATCCAGCAAAACCCGGATAACGACATTTATTACGACCTGCAGGGACGGCGCGTCAACGCAAACGACCTGAAGCGGGGCGTCTATATCCACAACAACAAGAAGATACTGGTGAAGTAAAGACCCTGTTGCGGACGATGCCATAAAACAAAGCGGGTACACAAGAAGCTGTCTCTTGTGTACCCGCTTTCTGTTCTTATCCTCTAAAGTTCTACTGACATCACCCCGTAGGCTGGTACGGTGAGGGTGCCGTCGTCGGTACCGACGGTGCCCATGACGGGGGTAACGTCCATGTCTGCAGGACGTCCTGAGAAGGTTTCGGTCTTGGCTGTGGAGCGCAGTCTGAGCCCTTTCACCGAGAGCTGCATGGGCACGGGCAGCGCATTGACCACCTTGAGATGGGTTTTCCCTGTTCGGGTGTCGCGCACCACGCTGGCCACGGCGCGTTGGTTGAGTTTTCGCTCCTGTGAAAGACGCGTCTCGGGAGTCTTGAAGTCGGCCGACACCTCCAGCTGCGACTCTACGTAGCGGTTGCCGCCGTGCAGGCTGAACAGGCGCTGGGTGTGATAGCTCGGCGTGAGTTTCAAACTGTCGTTGGTGAAGTAGATCATGTCGGGGGTCCAGTTCTGGTGCTTCTCGTTGCAAAGCAACGGAGCATAGCTGGTCATGCTCACCACGTCGCCGTTGCGCTCGATGTTGCACAAGTGGATGGCCTCGGCCAAGGCCGATTCGTGGGTTCGGGTGCGCGAGGCGTACTCGCCCAGATACACCTTGGGGCCACGACGGTCGTAACGGTCGTAGTAGTCCTGGTGGTTGAGAAACCAGCCCACAGACTCGTAGTAGTGCTCGTCAACCAGGTCGTGCAGATCTTTGTGCTCATTGGCGAAGCGCCATCCCTCGACATAGTCGGCAGAAGGAGCGTGGAAGGGTCCGGCCGTACCGCAAATCTTGATCTCGGGATACATGTGACGGATGGACTTGCAAATCATCTCGTAGCGCTCCTCGAATGCCGTGGAGATGATGTCCTCATTGCCTATGCCAATATATTTCAGATGGAAAGGCTCCGGATGACCGGCATCGGCGCGCATCTTGGCCCATTGGCTGGTGGCAGGGTCGCCGTTGGCCCATTCGATGAGATGCAGCAACTCGTCAATATAGTCCGGCATCTTCTCGAGAGGAATGCCGCTCTGCTGACCACCATAGCCATCGGCATCGGGGCCAGAGTTTTGGCAGGGCACACCGGCAGCCAGCACGGGCAACGGCTCGGCACCAATGTCCTCGCAGAACTGGAAATACTCGTAGAATCCCAGTCCGCGCGTCTGGTGATAGTTCCAGATGTTGCGGTCGGGACGACGGTCTTGCAGTGGTCCTATGGTGTGGTTCCAGTGGTAGATGTTGTCGATGCCGTCGCCATGGCTCATGCAGCCGCCGGGGAATCGCACAAACTTGGGGTGCAGGTCGGCAATGGCCTGAGCCAAGTCGGCGCGCAGCCCGTTCTTGCGTCCTTTGAAAGTCTTCTGCGGGAAAAGACTGACCATATCCACCGCCACGGAGCCTTTCTTCAGCGGTGTGAGAGCCAGCTGGCCATTGCGCGTGGCCTGGGAGGCCACGAGTGTGACGCTGTATTGCTGCCAGTTGGCGCCCTGAACACGTATTTTCGCCGTTGCCACAACCTTTCCGTTCTCGGTGAGTTGTACGCTGAGGTCTTTCTTCTTGCAGTCCAAGCAGCGGGCGTAGAGGCTGAGGTCGTACTTGTCGCCCGCTTTCAGCGCCATTCCGTCCCATCCGCTGTTGGTGATGGTGCGATTGCTGAGCACAGCGTAGTGGGGATTGTTTTGGCTGAGCGGCTGCTCCGTGCGGACATCCATTTTGGCCGAGCTTGTCCATGCTGTCGTGGCGTTCCAGTCGCGGTTGTCGGCAGCGGTGTATTCGAAGTCGCGGTTCTGCACAAACTCGGCATACAACCCACCGTCGGCGGCATAGCTGATGTCCTCGAAGAACACGCCAATCAGCTTGTCGCTGATGGTTTTCTGGCGCTTGGGAAACACCGTGAGCGTGGCCTTGAGATTCTTCATGCCCGCATAACGCTGAGCGTCGTCCTTCATGGTCTCGCTGTTCATTTCGGCCTCAGCCTTCTGACGGTCGAAATTGGCAATGATTTTGTTCAGTTCCGAAGGTTTGATTCCGAAGATGACTCCCGCCTGCCGCTTGCCGTCAATGACCACGGTGTCGTTGAGCAGCGAGTGCTTGCGAATCATTTCTTCGGCATGTTCGCCGGCTTCCTTGTCGGGAGTGAAGGTGCGGAAGTCGTTGGAGGCCACGGTTTGGCGCAGTTGGTCGTCAGCCGTGCGGAAGAAAATCATGTATTTCTCCTTCTGCGGGTCGTCGCTCTTCACCTTGAAGATGACAGGCGAAAACACTCCTTTCGACGACATGCGCGGATAGTCCTGAGGCCGCCAGGTAACGAGATCCTCGCTGTAGGCAGCGGCAAAACAGGGTGCAGTGTCGTTCACTTGCCAAACAGCGCGCCAAGTGCCGTCGTTGGCACGGATGACATAAGGATTGTACATGCGTTTTTCAGTGCCCCACCGCGAGTAGTCGCTCTGAACGAGTTGCCCCAGATTGTACCATTGGTCGTCAGCGCGCTGGGCGGCAACGAACAGCCCGTCGCGTTCGCCGGGAGAGTAGAAAAACACTTGTTTCAGACTGTCAGCTTTGGCTGCAGCCGACTTGCGTTTCAGCGGCCTCTTGGCATCGATGTCAGCAGGTGCTGCCAGCAAGGCTGTCGCCAACAACAGTGCAGCAAGTAGTTGGATGTTTGGTTTGCTTTTCAACATGGTTTGTATGTCTTTTTTATGATTTTTCTCATGACTCTCAACTGCAAAGATAGCAAAAAAGCCCCATCCGACCAAGCAGATGGGGCTTATGAGCCAATCTTATATGATTTTATAACAAATCGGCACCGACAACTGAGCCGCTTGCGGCAACTCATGCACGCGAACGACTCGTTTGGTTCATTGTTTCTGGATGATTTCGCGGCCAGCCTTGATGGCTTCCATGTTGAGCGGAATCAGAGCGTGATGACGCTCGGGCAATGTCTTGTAGAGAGCTTTCTCCACACCACCATCGCCTACCACGGGACAAACTTTGAGCAGCCCGCCGAGCACAATCATGTTGAAGATTTTCGAATTTTTCATCTCGGCAGCCTTGTCCATGGCATCGATGCGATAAACGTCAATGTCCTTGCGGGTGGGCGGGTTGAGAATGCCGAAGCCGTCGTAGATGAGAATGCCGCCGGGTTTGATTTTCGGTTCGAACTTCTCAAGCGAGGGCTGGTTGAGCACAATGGCTATGTCATACTTGCTGAGAATGGGCGACGAAATGCGCTCATCGCTGACAATGACCGTCACATTGGCCGTGCCGCCACGCTGTTCGGGACCGTAAGCGGGCATCCAGGTCACTTCTTTGTCCTCCATCAGTCCCGAATAGGCCAAAATCTTACCCATTGAGAGCACACCCTGACCGCCAAATCCTGATATTATTATTTCTTTTTTCATCGTTTTGTTTCACTATTTTTTTCTATTTCACTATTTCACTATTTTACAATTTCACAATTTACTATTTCACTATTTTACAATTTTAAATTGCCGAAATGTCAAATTGTGCAATCGTGAAATTGTCAAATCGTGAAGTTGTCAAATTGTCAAATCGTAGTGTCTTTGAGGTCTCCTTTGGGATAGAAGGGGAACATGTTCTCCTTCATCCATTCGTTAGCTTTGGCAGGAGTGAGCTTCCATCCGCTGTTGCAGGTGGAAACGAACTCAACGAGACTCGAGCCTTTGCCATCCATGGAAGCCTGGAAGGCCTTCTTCAGGGCTTTCTTGGCCTTGCGGATGGATGCAACCGACTCCACCGACTGACGGGTGACGTAGCATGTGCCTTCAAGTCCGGCAGCGATGTCGGCCATCTTCAGGGGGTAGCCGTGCAACTTCGGGTCGCGTCCGTAGGGGCAGGTGGCTGTCTTCTGCCCGATGAGCGTTGTGGGAGCCATCTGTCCACCCGTCATGCCGTAGATGGCATTGTTTACAAAGATGATGACAATGTTTTCGCCACGGTTGAGCGCATGGATGGTTTCGCACGTACCGATACAGGCCAGGTCGCCGTCGCCCTGATAGGTGAACACCAAACGGTCGGGCCAGCAGCGCTTGATGCCAGTAGCCAATGCGGGAGCACGTCCGTGGGCAGCCTCCTGCCAGTCGATGTCGATATAGTTGTAGGCAAACACGGCACAGCCCACGGGGCTTACGCCAATGGCCTTTTCTTCCATCCCCATTTCCTCGATGACCTCGGCAATGAGTTTGTGGACTACGCCGTGCGAGCAGCCCGGACAATAGTGCATGTTGTTATCGTTCAGGAGGGTTGGCTTCTTATATACCAAGTTCTCCGGTGCTATAATCTGATTGTTGTCCATAGCCTTACATCATTTTAGTTTTCAATGCGTTAACAATCTCTTCGGGGTCGGGCACGATGCCACCCAAACGGCCAAACTGCTCAACGGGCACTGCGCCATTGACGGACAGTCGAACGTCCTGGACCATCTGGCCAGCGTTGATTTCGACCACAAGCACACCCTTCTTTCCCTTGGCCACATTGGCGATCTCCTTTGTGGGGAACGGCCACAGCGTGATGGGGCGGAACAGTCCCACCTTGATGCCCTCGGCACGTGCCAGTTCGACCGACTTTTCGGCAATGCGCGCTGCCGAGCCAAAGGCCACGATCACATATTCGGCATCGTCGCACTGCTGCATTTCGTAGCGCACTTCCTTTTCGCGAATCTCGGCGTACTTGGCCTGAAGGTGCAGGTTGCGCTGCTCCATGATTTCGGGCTTCAGTTCGAGCGACGTGATGACGTTGCGCTCGCGGTTCTTCGTTTTGCCGGTAGATGCCCAGGGGCACTGCTCGATGACTTCCTCGTCGGTACGACGGGGCTTGAACGGCGGCAGCACCACCTTCTCCATCATCTGTCCGATGACACCGTCAGAGAGAATCATGGCCGGATTGCGATACTTGAACGCCAGTTCGAAAGCCAGGTCAACGAAGTCGGCCATCTCCTGCACCGAGGCGGGAGCCAGCACTATGACGTTGTAGTCGCCGTTGCCACCTCCACGGGTGGCCTGGAAATAGTCGCCCTGCGACGGCTGGATGGTTCCCAGACCGGGGCCGCCACGCTGCACATTGACAATGAGTGCAGGCAGCTCGGCACCAGCCAAATAGGTGATGCCCTCCTGCATCAGCGCCACGCCAGGCGACGACGAAGAGGTCATGGCGCGCTTGCCGGCACCGGCAGCACCATAAACCATATAAATGCTTGCCAATTCGCTCTCGGCCTGCACCACCTGCATACCGGTGGTTTCCCAAGGCTTCAGCTCGGCAAGCGTCTCAATCACTTCACTCTGCGGAGTGATGGGATAGCCAAAGTATCCGTCAACACCGCAACGAATGGCAGCACGGGCGATGGCCTCGTTGCCTTTCATCAAAGTTACTTCTTGTTCTGCCATGTTGCTACTCCTCCATTTTCTTTCTATAGACAGTTATACACCCGTCAGGACAAACGATGGCACACGAGGCACACCCAACGCAGCGCTCCTGACCCACAGGCTCCACGTAGGGGTAGCCGTGAACATTCACTTTCTTTGCCGCCAACTCTATGACCTTCTGCGGACAGGCAAGTACGCAGAGCGAACAGCCTTTGCAGCGGTCGGTGTTGACAACAATCACTCCTCTGATTTTGCTCATAATTTTTTGATTGATTAGTCCCTCCCTGCCGTCCTTGCGCTCCCCTTCGGGAGCTGGAAGCCGACGGGTGGGGTTAAGGGTTATAATAGTCTTTATGATAATAATTCAAGATGTCCTCCAGCATTTGCTTGGCTTCCACGGCAGGACTGTCGGGGTCAAGGTCGATGGCTTCCATGTAGTTGTTCAGAGCCTGCTGCCAATTGCCTTCGCGTCTGTAGCGGTTGCCCAGTTCGTAGTATTCTGCTGCCGTCATCTTCTTGATTTATACATTATCAATTATGCATTATGCATTATTCATTATGCATTATGAATTATCCATAGTATTCCTTCTTGCCCGCAGCCAGTGTGTTCTTCATCAGCGAGCAGATGGTCATAGGACCAACGCCCCCGGGAACAGGCGTGATGAACGAGCACAGGGGCGCCACTTCGCTGAACTTCACGTCGCCGTTCAGCCGGAAGCCGCTTTTGCGCGTGGCATCGGGCACACGCGTGGTGCCCACATCGACAATGACTGCCCCGGGCTTCACCATGTCGGCCGTAACGAAGTCGGGACGGCCGATGGCCGCAATGATGATGTCGGCCTCGTGGCACTCCTGCTTCAGGGTTTTCGAGCGCGAGTGGCAAACGGTGACGGTGGCGTCGCCAAACTGCTTCTGCATCATGAGCTGCGCCATGGGCTTGCCCACAATGTTGGAGCGCCCCAAGATGACACACTTCTTGCCACTTGTCTCGATGTTGTAGCGGCGAAGCAGCGTCAGGATGCCCAGCGGCGTAGCCGATATGAAGCAGGGCAGCCCGATGGCCATGCGCCCCACGTTGATGGGGTGAAACCCATCGACATCCTTGCGGTAGTCAATGGCTTCAATGATTTTCTGCTCGTCGATGTGCTTGGGCAAGGGCAGCTGCACGATGAATCCGTCCACGTCGTCGTCCTTGTTCAGTTTCTCGACACAAGCCAGCAGTTCGGCTTCGCTGATGTCGTTCTCGTATCGAATGAGCGACGACTTGAAGCCGCAGGCCTCGCAGGCCAGCACCTTGTTCTTCACGTAGGTTTCCGAACCTCCGTCGTGGCCCACCAACACTGCGGCCAGATGGGGGCGTTTGCCTCCGGCGGCCACTATCTGCTTCACCTCTTCGGCAATCTCGGCCTTGATGGCCGCTGCGGTAGCTTTTCCGTCTATCAGTTGCATGTTGTATTGTTATGTTCTTGTTTCCTTCCAAACCGTCCATGTTCGCAATCCTTCACGGAATTGCCCGATTGTCTGGACTTTCCGGCCATAATGGAGAAATCCAATGGCCTGGCGTTTTTACATTTTCGGCATCTTGGGCATACCCTTCATCATGCCGCGCATGCCACCCATTCCGCTGCCAGTCACCATGCGCATCATCTTGCGCGTCTGGTCGAACTGCTTGATCAATCGGTTCACCTCCTGAATGTTGGTGCCGCTGCCCTTGGCAATGCGTTGGCGGCGGCTGGTGTTGAGCAGTTCGGGATGGCTGCGCTCCTTGGGAGTCATGCTCAGAATGATGGCTTCAATGCCCTTGAACGCATCGTCGTCGATATCGACATCCTTGATGGCCTTGCCCACACCGGGAATCATGGCTGCAAGGTCCTTCAGGTTGCCCATCTTCTTGATTTGGTGAATCTGGTTCAGAAAGTCGTTGAAGTCGAACTGGTTCTTCTGAATCTTCTTCTGCAGACGGCGGGCCTCCTCCTCGTCATACTGCTCCTGGGCGCGCTCCACCAAGCTGACGATGTCGCCCATGCCCAAAATACGGTCGGCCATGCGCGAGGGATGGAACACGTCGATGGCCTCCATCTTCTCGCCCGTACCCACAAACTTGATGGGCTTCGTCACCACCGTGCGGATGCTCAGAGCGGCACCACCACGGGTGTCGCCGTCCAACTTGGTCAGCACCACGCCGTCAAAGTCCAGACGGTCGTTGAACTCCTTGGCCGTGTTCACGGCGTCCTGACCCGTCATCGAGTCCACCACGAACAGCGTCTCGTCGGGCTCCACGGCGCGCTTCAGGGTCTCAATCTCCTGCATCATCTCTTCATCGACAGCCAGTCGGCCTGCCGTATCGATGATCACCACGTCGTTGCCTTGGGCCTTGGCCTGCTGGATGGCATGGTTGGCTATCTCCACCACATTCTTGTTGCCGTCCTCGCTATATACGGGAACGCCTATCTGCTCGGCCACCACCTTGAGCTGCTGGATGGCTGCCGGGCGATAGACGTCGCAGGCCACCAGCAACGGTTTCTTGCGCTGCTTGGTCTTGAGCATGTTGGCCAACTTGCCGCTGAACGTAGTCTTACCTGAACCCTGCAAGCCCGACATCAGCACGATGGCTGGTTTCTGCTGCAACTGCAGCTGCACGGCTTCGCCGCCCATGAGTTCGGCCAGCTCGTCGTGAACCAGTTTCACCATCAGCTGACCGGGCTTCACGGCATTGATCACGTTCATGCCCAGTGCCTTCTGCTTCACCGTGTCGGTGAACGTCTTGGCCACTTTGTAGTTCACGTCGGCATCCAATAGCGCGCGGCGCACGTCCTTCAGCGTTTCGGCCACATTGATTTCGGTAATCTTGCCTTCGCCTTTCAGTATCTTGAACGACCGTTCCAGTCTGTCACTAAGGTTCTCAAACATAATTATTTAACCTGAATCTTTATTGAATTTCTATATTTATTTTGTTTTTATGCAAACACTTGGTTTAAAACTGTGCAAAGGTAAAGAAAAAAAAGCAAACAGCCATACTTTCAGTGCTTTTTCTTCAAAAAAACGCACCCTTTTTGGCGTTGTTAGGCGACACGAAAATGAATTTGTCGCCGAGAGACAGAAAAAGTGGATCGGACGCGACAAAAATATCTCCCGACGACAGCTCAAAATTCTCTAGAAAATTTCATGCTAACGTCGCGAGTTATTTTTTTATTACCGTGAAATAAAAAATTATCTCGCGGTAATAAAAAAAAAAATCTCTAGCTTGAATTGTTCACAAAGAATGAAGATTTACGCTACGCGCCTTTCAAAAACCAAGAAAAACCAAGAAAAACTAATAAAAACCGGGTGGGTACAAATAAAAACATGTTTTTCCTTGTTTGCTTTTGTTTTTCTTGGTTTTTGAAAGGCGCGTAGCGTAAAAAAAGAAACTAATGAATAATTCTGGCTAGTAAATCTGAACGTAACGCCTGATGCCTCAGATGCTGAACTGCTGAATGCCGCCGTAGGGTACGAGGTGGGAGAATGCGTGTTCGTCGGCGGGAAAGAGACCGGCATAGATGGCGGCGGCAATCAGTACGCCGCCATGGGCGAAGATGGCTGCGCGATGGCAGGGTTGTTGGCGCAGGTCGTCGAGGAACGAGGCCACGCGGTGGTAGAACTGTGGAAAACTTTCGCCGTTGGTGGTGGGCTGGTGCATGAAGTCGTCGTACCATTCCTGCAGGTGCGGGTCGCCGATTTCGTCGAAGAGCTGCATCTCCCAGTCGCCCATGTTCATTTCCTTGAGGCGCGGGTCGAGGATGATTTCTGTGGGTTGGCGGCTTGGTGGGTTGGTGGGAGGGAGTTGCTCCATGCAGTATTCGGCCAGCATGCGGGCTCGGGTGAGTGGGGAGCTATAGACGCGGTCGAAGGGCATGAACGGGTGCAGATTGCGCAGGGTCTCGGCAGCTTCCTGAAGAAAAGTGTCGGCTACGGGCACGTCGGTCCATCCGTAACAAGTGCCACGGGGAACACCTACCGAGGTGTGGCGAATCATGATGAGATCCATGGGAGTTAAGAGTTAGGAGTTAGGAGTTAAGAGTTAGGAGTTGGAAGCGAGGGTGAGATAGAAGCTCAGTTCGATGAGCAGGAACATGGCTCCGCAGCAGTCGCCCGTGTAGCCGTGCAGCCGCCTGTTGACGAACAGATAGAGAAAGTACATTACCAGACAGGGCACAAAGATGATGAGGTCCCAGCGCAGCCATCCTTCGGTGATGCCTATATATAATAAAGGTGTCATGGGCAGCATGCCCTGGACAAAGAGGCTGAAGCCCGCCTTGGGGCTGAACTTGCGATAGACGGTGTGATTCTTGGCCGTCTGCTCGGTGCGGGCGTAGGGCAGGAACATGATGATTTGTCCGGCCACCATTTTGCTGTAGGCGTCGCCGGCCAGCACGGCTAGCGCGGCGTAGAACGGTTGCATCGACGAGAGTGCGAAAAACAGCAGGGCGAAATAGAGAATGAGGCCCAGCACACCGTAGGTGCCGATATGGGAATCTTTCATGATGGCTAGGATGCGTTCTCGGTCGGTGCCGCCTCCGCCGAAACCGTCGCAGAAGTCGGCCAGCCCGTCTTCGTGGAGGGCTCCAGTGAGCAGTACGCGCGCCACGAGGGCTAGCAACAGGGCAATGGAGTAGGGGAAAACCATGCTTCCGAAGTAGATGATGGCTGCCATGCAGCTGCCCGTGAGCCACCCCACCAGCGGCCAATGCTCCACCACTGTCTTGAAGCACTGCTCGGGGGGCTGGTGCATGCGCCACAGGGGCAGACGGGTGAAGAAGATGAATGCTGCCCAGACGCGGTCGTACCATTTTGTGTTGTCGATGTTTACGTATTTCATTTTTATCGGGAGTTATCGGGAGTTATTGGGAGTTAACGGGAGTTATTGGGAGTTGGAAGTTAAAAGTATTTTGTGATGTTGGCGTTGTCGAAGTTGTTCATTTCGTTCACCATGCGCACGGCACTCTCAACGATGGGGTAGGCACAGAGTGCGCCCGTTCCTTCGCCCAGCCGCAGGCCCAGCTGCAGCAGCGCACGGGCGTTCATCAGCTGCAGCATGCGTCTGTGTCCGCTCTCATCTCCGCAGTGGCCGAAAATGGCATAGCTGAGCACATTGGGGCATAGGCGCGAAGCTGCCAGCATGCAGGCCGACATGATGAACCCATCCACCATGACCAGCATTTTGCATTCCGCCGCACGAAGCATGGCTCCGATGGCGGCCACCATCTCAAAGCCACCGAAATGGCGCAGAACCAGGGGCACACAGGCAGCCCCGTCCCTTTGTGTGCCTTCGTTCGCTCGGAAGCGGGCCACCGCTTGACGGAGCACCTCGCGTTTGTGCTGCAGCCCGGAATTGTCGAGACCGGCACCTGCGCCGATGCAGTCGTCAAGAGGGATGTTGCCCAGCAAGTGCATCCAAATGCTGCTGGGCGACGTGTTGGCAATGCCCATTTCGCCGATGCAGAGAATGTTGCACCCCTCGGCGGCACAAGCATCCACCATTTCGCAGCCCACGCCGATGGCGCGGTCGAACTGTTCTTGGCTCATGGCGGGTTCGTAGAGGAAATTTTTGGTGCCTCGGGCTATCTTACGGTCGATGATGCCGCTGACATGGCTCAGGTCGTGGTCAACGCCCACGTCGATGATGCGCAACTCGAAGCCGTGCTGGCGGCAGAACATGTTGACGCCACCGCCTCCACGGGTGAAGTTCACCATCTGCTGCCACGTGACATCGCGCGGACTCACGCTCACGCCTTCGCGTTCGATGCCATGGTCGCCGCCCATGAGCAGGTGGCAGGGATGGTTGAGCGTGGGTGTGAGCGTCTGCTGCACGAGGCATATCTGGCGGGCCAGTTCTTCGAGTGTGCCAAGCGAACCCTTTGGCTTGTTCAGGTTGTCTATCTTGTCTTGAATTGCCTTGAGCAACTGTTCGTCGGGACGGTCTATTTGGAATGTTCTCATGGGGTTACAGTTTACGGTTGACAGTTTACAGTTTACGGTTGGCCCCCCTCACATCCCCCCTGGGGGGGAAGTCCCAATCCGCGGATAGTCTCTCCCCCCAGGGGGAGCCGGAGGGGGCTCTTGGGGGGGAAGTCCCAATCCGCGGATAGTCTCTCCCCCCAGGGGGAGCCGGAGGGGGCTCTTGGAGGGGCTGTTTCTTACTTTATTTTCACTGGGATTCCGCTCACCATCAGAATCACTTCGTCGGCGCGGCTGGCCACGTATTGGTTTGTCCAGCCTTGCAGGTCGGTGAAGCTCCGTTGGAGGGCGTTTGTGCTCACGCCTCCGCTTCCTATCTCGTTGGTGACGAAAATGAAGGTGGCTTCCTGTTGGGTGAATCGGTCGAACTCGGCTTTCAAGGCTTCCAGCGTGTCGTCAACGGAGGGTGGCTGGCTTTTTTCGGCCGCTCCGTCGTAGAAGAAGTTGGTGCACCACAAGGTGATGCAGTCGATGACCACCACGCGCCCTGTCACATCGTTTCGGCTGAGCCACTTTTCTTCCTCGATGTTGGTCCACTGTGAGCCGCGTCGCTGCTGATGGCGGACAATGCGCTGTCTGAACTCGTCGTCCCAAACGTGTGCGGTGGCCAGATAGACGGGATGCTCGCTCAGGCTGAGTGCCAATTGCTCGGCATGCTGGCTTTTGCCCGACCGTTGGCCGCCTGTGATGAGAATGATTCGTTTCATACGTGCGAAGTTACTACAAAAAGCCTGTTTGCACACTATTTTTAGGGTTAAAAAAGGTGATTTTGGCCTTTTTCTGCCATTGTCGCTGCCAATCGGGCTTGTTTTCGTCACAATTTGTCGTTTTTTTTTGGCTGTTCCATTCTTTTTCAGTTATTTTGCACTCGCTTACGTTAACGATAACAGAAAAGTTTTTTGATAATTATTCCATCATTATGAAGAAAATTTTTATGATGTTTGCCGCCCTTGCCACGGCAGCAACGGTGTCGGCACAGGCACTGACAGAAAGCAAGACCACAGACAACTTCTACATTGGCCTGAACGGAGGCGTGGCTGCCAAGACGGTGGGCAGCAACTGGCTGAAGAACCTCAATCCCAACGCCGGCCTGCGTGTGGGACGCTATTTCACGCCTGTTTTCGGCCTCGCCTTGGAGGGCAACGCCTATTTCTCCAACAAACCTTACAAGTCGTCCGGAACGGCCATCCGCTTCACCAACGTGTCGCTGTTGGGTACGGTCAACCTGAGCAACTGGTTCGGTGGCTATCAGGGTCAGCCCCGCGCTTTTGAAGTGTCGGCCGTCGGCGGTTTCGGATGGGCGCACCTCTTTTCGCACAATGTCTATAACAAGGCCAACCACGCCACTTCCAAAGTCGGCATCGACTTCGCCCTGAACCTCGGCGAGAGCAAGGCTTGGCAGATTTACGTGGAGCCCTCGATGACATGGTGCTTCCTGGGCGGCGTGTCGAACCATGTGGCCGAAACCTATCAGGCCGGTGTCAACAAATACCAGCCCTCGTACAACATCAACAACTCGATGTTCCAGCTCAACGCCGGCATCATCTACCGCTTCCGCAACAGCAACGGCGAGCACTATTTCACCACCGCACAGGTGAAGGACCTCAGTGAAATCGATGCCCTCAACGCCCGCATCAACAGTCTGCGCAACGAGATTGTAGGCCGCGACGCCGACTTGGCTTCCAAAGACCGCGAGATTGCCGAGCTGGCCCGCCAGCTGCGCGACTGCAAGAACGAGAAGAAACCCGTCATCGTTCAGCAGAACACCACTGCCACAAACTTGCTGCCCACAGTCATCTTCCGCCAGGGCAAGTCGAACGTTGATCCCGCCCAGATGGCTCAGATAGAGCTGATTGCCATCTACATGCGCAACCATCCCGATGCCCGCGTGGAAATCAAGGGCTATGCTTCGCCCGAGGGCGATCCCGAACTGAACCAACGTCTGTCTGAGGCTCGTGCCCAGTCGGTCAAGGATGTGCTCGTCAACCGCTATCACATTGCAGCCAACCGCCTCAACACCGTTGGTTGCGGTCCCACCGCCACCCTCTTCGAGCAGGTTGAGTTCAACCGCGTCGCCACCTTCAACGACAACACGAAGTAGCTGTCTCTGCGAAGCCTTGGTGGGCTTGTCTTACGCCATTGCTGAGGCTTCATGACATAGTAGGCCAAAACCGAGAAAAGACCACAAAAACCGAGAAAAACCGTTTTCTTTTTCTTTTGTTTTGTGGTCTTTTCTCGGTTTTTGCTTTCACTTTCGGTGCTGGAGGTGGCGGTTTTGTTTGAAACTGTTATCAAATGAAAGCGAAAGAGAAAATTAAATACCCTTTTTGTTGGTGTTTCTAATAAAAAGGCGTAACTTTGCAAGCTATTAAAAGAGTAAAAAAACAAAAAAACAGAAGATATGAAACATCCGTTGAGAAGCAGCGTTTGCACCGAAGGCCGCCGCATGGCCGGGGCACGCGCGCTGTGGGTGGCCACTGGCATGAAGCATGAGCAGTTTGGCAAACCCATCATTGCCATCGTCAATTCGTTCACCCAGTTTGTGCCCGGACATACCCATCTGCACGAGATAGGGCAAATTGTCCGCGAGGAAATAGAGAAAATGGGCTGCTATGCTGCTGAGTTCAACACCATTGCCATCGACGACGGCATTGCCATGGGTCACGACGGCATGCTCTATTCGCTGCCTTCGCGCGACATCATTGCCGACTCGGTGGAATACATGGTCAACGCCCACAAGGCCGATGCCATGATTTGCATATCAAACTGCGACAAGGTGACACCGGGCATGCTGATGGCCGCCATGCGACTGAACATCCCCGCGGTGTTCTGCTCGGGAGGCCCCATGGAGGCCGGACGCTGGCGCGGCGAGAATGCCGACCTCATCACCGCCATGGTGAAGGGAGCCGACCCCAGCGTTTCGGATGAGGAAATCAAGCAGATTGAGCAGTGTGCCTGTCCGGGCTGCGGCTCGTGCAGCGGCATGTTTACGGCCAACTCGATGAACTCGCTCACCGAGGCCATCGGACTCAGCCTGCCCGGCAACGGAACCATCCTGGCCACGCACACCAACCGTGTGGAGCTGTTCAAAAATGCAGCACGGCAGGTCGTGAAGAACGCGCTGGCCTACTATGAGGACGGTGACGAGAGCGTACTGCCCCGCTCAATCGCCACCCGCAAGGCTTTTCTCAATGCCATGACGCTCGACATCGCGATGGGCGGCAGCACCAACACCGTGCTCCATCTCTTGGCCGTTGCGCAGGAAGCGGGTGTAGATTTCACGATGAGCGACATCGACAGCCTTTCGCGCCGTGTGCCCTGCCTATGCAAGCTGGCTCCAAACACCCAGAAGTACAGCGTTCAGGAGTGTAACCGCGCCGGCGGCATAATCGGCATACTGGGCGAACTGAACAAGGGCGGACTGATTGACGGCTCTGCCAAGCGCGTGGATGGCATGACGCTGGGCGAAGCCATGGAACAATATGCCGCCTCCACCGATCCCGCCAAGGGAAGGGGAGATGCAAATGATCCCCGACACATCTATTTCTCTGCCCCCGGCAACCGGTTCTCTACGAAGATGGGGTCGCAGTCTGAACTGTACGACACGCTCGACACCGACAGGGAGAACGGCTGCATACGCGACATCGAGCATGCCTACACCAAGGATGGCGGCCTAGCCGTGCTCTTCGGCAACATTGCTCAAGATGGGTGTGTGGTGAAGACGGCGGGCGTGGATGAGAGTCTGTGGCACTTCGAAGGCCCTGCCGTGGTGTTCGATTCGCAGGAAGACGCCTGCGACGGCATTCTGAGCGGACGCGTGAAGAGTGGCGACTGCGTGGTCATCACCCACGAAGGCCCCAAGGGGGGACCCGGAATGCAGGAAATGCTCTATCCCACCTCTTATATAAAGTCTATGCACCTGGGCAAGCAGTGCGCGCTGATTACCGACGGACGCTTCTCGGGTGGTACCAGCGGCCTGAGCATCGGCCACATCTCGCCCGAGGCTGCCAGCGGTGGCAACATTGGCAAGATAAAGGATGGCGACATCATTGTCATCGACATCCCATCGCGCAGCATCAACGTGAAACTCACTGACGACGAACTGGCCTCGCGGCCGCAGCAACCATTGAAACGAAATCGCGTGGTGAGCAAGGCTTTGCGCGCTTACGCGCAGAGCGTCAGCTCGGCCGACAAGGGCGGAATCAGAATCATTGAATAGTTATGAAAGAAGTAATGACAGGATCCAAGGCTCTCATGCGGGCACTGCAGGCCGAGGGGGTGAAAACCATCTTCGGCTACCCTGGGGGAGCCATCATGCCCGTATATGATGCGCTGTTCGACTACACGCGTGGTGATAAAAAATGTTTCGACCATATTCTGGTGCGCCATGAGCAGGCGGCCACACACGCCGCCGAGGGCTATGCCCGCGTCAGTGGCGAGGTGGGTGTGGCTCTAGTCACCAGCGGTCCCGGAGCCACCAACACCCTCACGGGCGTGGCCGATGCCATGATGGACTCCACGCCCATGGTGGTCATTGCAGGCCAGGTGGCCATCAATGCACTGGGAACCGACGCCTTCCAGGAGGTTGACCTCGTGGGTGTGGCCCAGCCCATCTCGAAGTGGAGCTATCAAATACGCCATGCCAAGGACATCGCCTGGGCCGTGAGCCGGGCCTTCTACATTGCCCGCAGTGGCCGTCCCGGCCCAGTGGTGCTCGACTTCCCGCGCAATGCTCAGGTGGAGGAAGTGGAGTGGGAGCCACAGCGCGTTGACTTTGTGCGCTCGTGGGTGCCCTATCCGCAGCTCGACGACGCCATGGTACGGCAGGCTGCCGCACTCATCAACAGCGCCAAGCGTCCGTTGGCACTTGTGGGACAGGGCGTAGAGCTGGGCAACGCCCAGGAAGAGCTGAAGGCATTCCTCGAGAAGGCCGACATCCCTGCGGGGCGCACCATGCTCGGACTGTCGGCACTGCCCAGCAACCATCCGCTCAACGTGGGCATGCTCGGTATGCACGGCAACTACGCCGTCAATCTGAAAGAGCAGGAGTGCGACGTGCTCATAGCCATCGGCATGCGCTTCAGCGACCGCGTGACGGGCAATCTCAAAACCTACGCCCGGCAGGCCAAGATCATCCATTTGGACATCGACAAGAGCGAGATAGACAAAAACGTGAAAACCGACGTGGCCGTGGTGGCCGACTGCAAAGAGTCGCTGCCCGCCATCACCGCCCTCATCGACGAGAACAACCACCACGAGTGGCGCGAGTCGTTCCGTCCGCTCGACGAGAAAGAGCGCCAGAAGGTCATCCTTCCCGCCATCCATCCCTCCGACGGCCCACTGCTCATGGGCGAGGTGGTGAATGCCGTGGCCGAGGCCACCAAGGGCGAAGCCGTGCTCGTCACCGACGTGGGGCAGAACCAACTCTTCGCCACCCGCTACTTCAAGTTCCACCGCCAACGCAGCATCTGCACCAGCGGCGGACTGGGCACCATGGGCTACGGCATGCCCGCCGCCATCGGAGCCACCTTTGCCACCGACCGCACCGTGTGCTGTTTCATGGGCGACGGCGGTTTTCAGATGTGCATCGAGGAACTGGGCACCATCATGGAGCAGCAGGCACCCGTGAAGATGATCCTGCTGAACAACAACTATCTGGGCAACGTGCGCCAGTGGCAGGACATGTTCTGGATGCGCCGCAAGTCGTTCACCAAGATGATGAATCCCTGCTACGAGCTCATTGCCCGTGGCTACGGCATCAGCTACGAGGCCGTGACCGACCGTGCCACACTCGGTGCCGCCATCGAGCGTATGCTGAGTGCCGACGGCCCCTTCATCCTTGAATGTGCCATCAAGGAGGACGACGACGTGCTGCCCATGACACCGCCGGGCATGAACGTCGATGACATGATGCTGGAGATTAATGCATAATGCATAATTCATAATGCATAATTGAAATGACATAAACAGAAAATGGAAGGAAAGAACACCCTATACACCCTGCTGGTCTATTCGGAGAACGTGGCCGGCATCCTCAACCAGATTACTGCAGTGTTCACCCGCCGTCAGGTGAACATCGAAAGCCTCAACGTGTCGGCCAGCAGCATTCCCGGTGTACACAAATACACCATCACCGCCTGGAGCGACGAAGACCAGATTGTGAAAATCACCAAGCAGATAGAGAAGAAAATCGACGTGGTGAAAGCCAGCTACTACACTGACGACCAACTCTTCATCCGCGAGGTGGGCATGTATAAGCTCGCCACGCCCGTGGTGCTCGAGAACGCCGACATTTCGCGCATCATACGCCGTCACGACGCCCAAATCATCGAGGTCAACCCCACTTACTGCACCGTGATGCTGAGCAGCGTCACCGAAGAAATACAAAATCTGTTCTACGCACTGGACAAGTTCGGGTGCGTGTTGCAATACACGCGCAGCGGGCGCATCGCCCTGACGCGCAGCACCGTCGAGCAGGTGAGCGACTTCTTGGAGACACAGGAGCAAAGCCGGAAAAAAGAATGAAAACCAAAACATGGAAAAAGTAGGAAAATATCAGTTCATGGCCGAGCCGTTCCACTGCGATTTTGACACGCGGCTGTTCATGGGCCATTTGGGAAACCACTTGCTCAATGCAGCCGACTTCCACAGCAACGACCGCGGTTTCGGCATGATTTATCTGAAAACCATCAACAAGGCGTGGGTGCTCTCGCGTCTGGCCATCGAAATGGAGCGCATGCCCATGGCCTACGACCGCTTCTGGGTGGAGACATGGGTGGAGAGCGCCATGCGTTACTTCACCAACCGCAATTTCGCCATCACCGGTCTGGACGGACGGGTGTATGGTTACGGGCGCAGCGTGTGGGCCATGATCGACACCACCACGCGCCAGCCGCAGAACATTCTCGAAGTGCGCGACGGATCCATCAACGACTTCGTGGAGCGCGACAAACCATGCCCCATCGCCAAAAGCTCGCGGGTGCAGATGTCGCCCGACGCTCCGTTGGTGCGCACCATCGACACCTTCTACAACGATGTCGATATGAACGGCCACATCAACTCGGTGAAGTACATCGAGCACGTGCTCGACCTTTGGCCCCTTGACTGGTATCGCAACCATCAGATACGCCGTTTTGAAGTGGCCTACGTGGCCGAAAGCCATCAGGGCGACCGGCTCTCGCTCTACTGCGAGCAGACCGCTGCCGGTGAGCATTGTGTACGCATAGCCAAGGACGACGGCACCGAGGTGGTGCGCAGCAAGGTGGTGTTCGAGCCCTGAAATCCTTGCTTGCCCGTTCAAATCGTGAATACCCCATCAGCACCGTGAGAATCCTTTTTCTCACGGTGCTTTTTGTTGTGAACAATTTGTTCACTCCTTTGCGCTGCAGCTGAACCGCAATGTGCAAAAGGAAATTGTTGCCACCGACAGCACACAGAACAACCGACTGACGCTCACGCTCCTATGGAATCTGCCCCGCGGCCGAAAGTATCGCGACCTGAACCGCACCATGAACCACCGCGACACGGAGACATGCGTATTGAAAAAAGAAAAATGCCCGTTTGTAGTTCAAAATGTGCTCTGTAAGGGTTAATTTGGTATAAAACAGAAAGAAAGTTTTGCAGTTTCGTTGCAAATCATTACCTTTGCAACTCGAAAAGCTGCAAAAAGGTTAGTCCCCAGTCGATACTTTCGGGCAAAGTGAGCGAATGGACCAACAAGACGACCACTCTCGGGTTAGGGTGGGCATGGTTCATAGGGATAAGTATAACACATTTAAAAACAAATTACAATTATGGCAGAAATGAATTTTGGTGGCGTCATCGAAACTGTCGTTACCAGCAAGGAGTTCTCATTGGAGAAAGCACGTGAAGTATTGAAGGACGAAGTCATCGCCGTCATAGGCTATGGCATCCAGGGCCCCGGACAGGCATGCAACCTGCGCGACAACGGATTCAACGTGATTGTGGGTCAGCGCGCCGGTCGCACTTTCGACAAGGCAGTGGCCGACGGTTGGGTGCCGGGCAAGACGCTGTTCTCTATCGAAGAAGCAGCCCAGAAGGGCACAATCCTCTGCATGTTGCTGAGCGATGCTGGTCAGATTCAGGTGTGGCCCACCATCAAGAAATATCTCACGCCGGGCAAGACGCTCTACTACAGCCACGGTTTTGCCATCAACTGGAGCGACCGCACGGGTGTGGTTCCTCCCAAGGATGTTGACGTGATTTTGGTGGCTCCCAAGGGTTCGGGCACTTCGCTGCGCACCATGTTCTGCGAGGGTCGCGGACTGAACTGTTCGTATGCCGTCTATCAGGACGCCAGCGGCAAGGCCGAGGAAAAGACCATCGCCTTTGGCATTGGCATCGGTGCGGGCTATCTGTTCAAGACCACCTTCGAGCGCGAGGCCACGAGCGACCTGACGGGCGAGCGCGGCTCGCTGATGGGTGCCATCCAGGGACTGCTGCTGGCACAGTACGAGGTGCTGCGCGAGAACGGCCACTCGCCGAGCGAGGCTTTCAACGAAACCGTGGAGGAGCTCACCCAGAGCCTGGGGCCGCTCTTCGGCGCCAAGGGCATGGACTGGATGTATGCCAACTGTTCGACCACAGCACAGCGCGGTGCGCTCGACTGGGCTCCGCGTTTCCACGACGCCATCAAACCCGTCATGCAACAGCTCTACGAGAGTGTGAAGAACGGTACGGAGGCTCAGATCAGCATCGATTCGAACTCGAAGCCTGACTACCGCGAGGGATTGGAGAAGGAACTTGAAGCCATGCGCAATCAGGAAATGTGGCAGGCTGGCGCCGTCGTGCGGAAGCTGCGCCCGGAGAACAACTAAAGGCCCCCTCCGACTCCCCCCTGGGGGGAGAGATAGTTTACAGTTTACAGTTTACGGTTAACAGAAAGGGCGTAAATTGTCAACTGTAAACCTCTCCCAGAGGGAATGAAAGGGGGGCTTGGTCGGTTGCGAGTTCATAGATACGAGATACGAGTTATGACTGCATCTCAAAAAGAGAAGGTAGTCATAACTCGTATCTCGTTTTTTCGTTTCTGCGAAGTGGGCGGCGCGTGGCTTTTCCTGTGTTTTGTGACGTGGGTACACGAAAGCCTCTTATTCCGCAATTTCAATCATGCTGCCTTTGAGCGTCACCATTTCCTCGGCCACGAGGTAGGAGAGGGCGGCGTCCAGTTCGTCGGTGTCCAGATGGAGGCTGACGAGCTGGGTGAGGTGGTGGGGCTGCCGGTCGCTGAGCAGGCTGAGGATTTTCTCTTTGGCGAAGCTCAAGCGGTCTTCGCTCAGAAAGTCGTCGCTGTTGGCCAGACATACGTCACACTGTCCGCAGTCGTGGCGGCTCAGCTCGCCGAAGTAGCGCAGCAACTGGCGGCTGCGGCACTCCTCGTGGTTCTTGGCGTAGTGGATGACGGCATTGATGCGGTTGGCGTACTGCTCTTTGCGCTCTTCATAGACCGATGGCGGAATGAGCAGCTGGCAACCGTCGTCGCGGGGCTGCGTGTAGGTGATGTAGGGCGTTTTCTTGCGTGGAATGAAGTGCAGGATGTGCCGTTTGTTCAGAGCCGTAAACACGAAGTAGGTCTGTGGCAGGGAGAGTCCTATCTGCTGGGCGAGGAGCGTTTCGTCAACGAACACGTAGTCGGTGAACATGCCGCCATAGTTGCGCAGCAGCACGATGATGAGTTCGTTCTCTATCTGTGTGAGGCTGTCGAGCCGGTAGAGTTCTTCGCGGTCGATGAGGAAATGCACACGCGCGCTGTTTTCCGTTTCCTCGGCATAGTCGATGTAGCCGGCGCGGGTGAGAATCTGCAGCGCGCTGTGTACCTGGATGGGGAAGTGCTTGAAGTTGTGGCAGAACTTGTCGATGTCGAATTCGAAGGTGCGTCCCATGGCGCTGCCCACGCCTATCTGGTAGAAATAGGCCAAATGGTCATAGACCTGCCTCACGTAGTCTTTGTCGGGGAAGGTGTCGGCAATGCGTTTGTTCAGCTTGCTTTCGTCGCTGCTGTTGTAGAGCATTGCGCTGAGCGACGGTTTTCCGTCGCGTCCTGCGCGTCCCGCTTCTTGGAAATAGGCCTCGAGCGAGTCGGGGCAGTCGATGTGTACCACCATGCGCACGTCGGGTTTGTCGATGCCCATGCCAAAGGCGTTGGTGGCCACCATCACGCGTATGTTGTCGGTCTGCCAGTCTTTTTGGCGTTGGTCTTTGATGGTGTGTTCGAGTCCGGCGTGATAGAAGGTGGCGTTCTGGTTGTGCTCGTTGAGCATGTCGGCAATCTCCTTGGAGCGTCGTCGGCTGCGCACATAGACGATGGCGCTGCCCGGATGGGTGTCGAGCAGCTGCAGCAGGTCGGTGAACTTGTCGGTGGAAAAGAGCACTTGGTAGGCCAGGTTTTTCCGCTCGTAGCTCATTCGGAACACTTGGAAGGCTCTGGGGCTTGATTCGGCCGTTGTCTTTTCCGTGACGTTGGCTGTGGGCTCCAGGGTCAGCTTGTCTTGTATGTCCTTGATGACGAGCGGTGTGGCTGTGGCGGTGAGCGCCAGCACGGGTGCGTCGGGCTTGATGCGGCGCAGGTCGGTGATGTGCAGGTAGGAGGGCCGGAAGTCGTAGCCCCACTGGCTGATGCAGTGGGCTTCGTCAACGGTGATGAAACTCACGCGCATGTGGCGCAGCTTGGTCTGGAACAGTTGCGATGCGATGCGTTCGGGCGAGATGTAGAGCAGCTTGACGCCTCCGAAGATGCAGTTTTCGAGTGTCTGGATGATTTCGGGGCGGGTGAGGCCGGTATGGATGGCGGCGGCGCGTATGCCGTGGCGGCGCAGGTTCTGCACCTGGTCTTTCATCAGGGCGATGAGCGGGGTGATGACAATGCACACGCCCTCCTGAGCGAGTGCCGACACCTGGAATGTGATGCTCTTGCCACCGCCTGTTGGCATGAGCCCCAGTGTGTCGTGCCCACTCGTTATGCTCTCGATGATTTCGCGCTGTATGCCGCGGAAATCGTCGTAGCCCCAGTACTTTTTTAGGATGGATTGAAAAGAGTCGGCCATCGGTCTTCAAGCTTCGGTCAGTGCATTGGCTTTGTTCAGCCGTCGGTCTCGGTGGGCCGGATGGCTTCTATCTGCAGTTGCACGTCGCCTTTCTTGAACACGTTGTCCTCGATGGTGTAGGCAATGTCGAACGAGCGTTTGGACTTGATGTAACGTGCCGACCCGCTCTGTCCGAAGGCGATGCCGTTCATCACGTTGTTCGACTTCGAATCGACCAGCTCCAGCTTGACGTGCTCTTGCTCGCGCCCCACCACCTTGCTCGTGCCGAAGTCATAGACGTCGAGCGTAGAGAAGAGGGGCTTCGGGTTGCCCGGCCCGAAGGGAGCGAACTTCTTCAGGTCGTTGTGCAGCTTTCGGGTGATGTCCTTGAAGTCTATCTGTGCGTCGATGTTGAGGGTGGCCTCGGTTTGTTCGGGCTGAATGTGCAGGTCAACGTACTTTTGGAACCGGCGGCGGAACTCGGTGATGTCGTTCCAGCGCAGGGTCAGTCCGGCGGCGTAGGTGTGGCCGCCGAAGTTGACCAGCAGGTCGCGGCAGCTCTTGATGGCCGAGTAGATGTCGAAACCCGTCACGCTGCGCGCCGAGCCTGTGGCAAAGTCGCCGTCGCGCGTGAGCACCACCGTGGGGCGGAAGTAGATTTCGGTGAGTCGGGAGGCGACGATGCCGATGACGCCCTTTTTCCACCCTTCGTCGTAGAGCACGATGCTCGACTGGTGCTTTTGGCTTTCCAGTCGGGCTACGATCTGGTTGGCCTCCTCGGTCATCTGCTTGTCGATGTCCTTGCGCTGTTCGTTGTACTCGTTGATGTGTTTGGCCTTGAGCAGAGCCTCGCCGAAGTCTTTCTCCACCAGCAGGTCCACCGACTCCTTGCCGTTCTCCATGCGGCCGCTGGCGTTGATGCGCGGCCCAATCTTGAACACGATGTCGCTCATCGAGATGTCGCGCCCGTTCAGCCCGCAGATGTCGATGATGGCCTTGAGCCCGATGTTGGGGTTCTGGTTGAGCTGCTTGAGTCCGTGGAAGGCCAGTATGCGGTTCTCTTCCTCCACGGGCACGATGTCGGCGGCTATGCTCACGGCGCAGAAGTCGAGCAGCGGAATGAGCCGCGAGAAGGGGATTCCGTTGTTCTTGGCGAAAGCCTGCATCAGCTTGAAGCCCACTCCGCAGCCGCACAAGTGCTTGAAGGGGTAGGGGTCGTCGGGACGCTTGGGATTGAGAATGGCCACGGCGGGGGGCATCACCTCGTCGGGCACGTGGTGGTCACAGATGATGAAGTCAATGCCCAAGCTGCGGGCATAGTCAATTTCGTCGATTGCCTTGATGCCGCAATCGAGAATGATGATGAGTTTAACACCCGTTTCCTTGGCATAGTCTATTCCTTTCTTGCTCACCCCGTAGCCCTCGTCGTAGCGGTCGGGGATGTAGTAGTCAATGTTGGAATAGAATTGCTGCAGAAACTTATACACCAAAGCAACAGCGGTACACCCGTCAACATCGTAGTCGCCATAGACCATGATGCGCTCCTTGCGCCCCATGGCGTCGTTCAGACGGTCAACGGCCACGTCCATGTCCTTCATCAGGAAGGGGTTGAGCAGGTCGTTGAGCTGGGGTCGGAAGAACCGTTTGGCAGCCGATTCGGTGGTGATTCCCCGGCGTAAGAGCAGATTTCCCAGGATGGGGCTGATGCCGAGTTTCGCGCCAAGTTCGTCAGCTGCTTTCTGTTGGTCTGATGTAGGTGCTTCGTAATTCCATTTAAAATGCATTTATGATTGTTTTTTTATTCCTTTGTCGCTTGGGTGGCTAAAAAAGGGCCTATTACCCCAAATTAGCGCCCAAAGATAAGAATAAAAAACGAAATATCATAAACTTTTTGTCGAAAAATCGCTTTTCCGGCACGTTTTTTCTTTCTTTCTTCTTTCTTCAAGCATTTTGTGGCGAGTGGAAATTAACGCCCGCTAACTTCCACTCATGTAAACCTGCGAATTCTTCCACTCGGGCAAACCAGTGGATTCTTCCCCCTCAGGCAATCCTACAGATTCACAAGGAAGGAGAGTCCCAGGGTGAAGAAGTCCATTTTCTTCTTCTTGCTGTATTCTTGCGTCTCCATGTTGTCGCTTGCAGAGGACAAAATTCCAACCACTCCATATCCATTTTCGGTAAGTCCGTCGTACAGGAATTGGTAGGGTGAATACTTAAACGTGTAGGTTTTCTCGGTGAAGTCGTAGTCGCAGAACAGCCGCCAAGAGAAATTCGACTTGTAGCGGTAGGTGAGCGACAGACCGGTGCCCCACGAAGTGGAGTTGTTGGCGCCCAGTGTCACATAGTCCCACTCGCTGGCGTATGTCTCGCCTGTGTTGGTGGGATAGTCAATGGTGAGCAGGGGGTTGAAGTCGTCGTCGAATGCTATTTCGCCGTTTTCGATGGTCATCAGGCTGTAAATGTCTTTCTTGTTGCCCTTGGCAAAGGCGTCGATGTCGAGTTCCTGCGTTATGGAGCGGCCAATGAGCGCCTTGGTGCCCAGTGCCCAGTGCTTGCCCAGCGGCAGGTTGAAGTAAAGGCCCACACTGCCCGTGAACTCGGCCAGATGGTCGCTCTTCACGATGCCGCCAATCTCGGTGACGGGGGCTATGGACGGATTGGCAAAGTTGAATGTGTCGAAATCCATGCCAATGCTTTTGTAGTAATCCTCTTCATTCCTATTGGGAGCTATTGAGTACATGTCGGATATCTCATTCCAGGCTGCCACGCCCAAATAGTCGGCAATGTCAGAGTATATGCCGAACGACTTGGCCGACATGGCGCGTACGCGCAGGCGGCCGCCCACGCCCACGTACTTGTTGAAGAAATAGGCTCCTTCGGCATCGACCACTGTGGCCGAGCGGAACTCAATCTGGTCCACCTCGTCGTCCTCTTCCCACAATTCGGGCGAGAACTTCTGTTTGTTCTGCAGGTCGGAAGTGCGGAAACCGATGCTCTTGCCGCCAATGCCCACACCCATCGATATGCCGAAGAACGACGGGTTCTCAGAGTCGATGACCATGTCGTTGCGCAGCAGTCCACGGCCTTTGAAAAGCAGGTCGCCAATGGCATAGCCCAGTTCGGTGGAAAGAATGCCGATGCCGGCACCCGACATCACGTCGCTCACCCAGTGGCGGTTGTTAAGCACACGCATTACGCCCGTGGCTGTGGCCACACCGTAGCCTGCCACCGAGAACCAGGGCGAGCGCGTCAGTCCGTACTCCTTGTGCAGCAGCGTGGCGCCGACAAACGACGTGGCCGTGTGGCCCGAAGGCCACGAGTTGGCCGTCGAACCGTCGGGGCGCATCTCCTTGGCCGTGTATTTGATGCCGTTCACGAATCCGGCCATGATGGCATACGACAGTCCCGCGCTGGCCAGCAGACGGGGCCAGTCGCTGCGGCCTTCCAGTCCGCCGAGTTTCAGGCCCACGGTCATCACCGGGCCGAAAAACTGGGTGTAATCGTCAATGCTGGTCTTGAAGTCGGTCAGCAGCTGCGTGTTTTTCTTGTTGTTCTTGTCGTTCACGCGGAACATGGCCTTGTCGCTCTTGATGGCCCATCCGGCAACAAACAGGGGGACGCCCACAAAGGTCATGTCGTCCATAAACTTGTATGGCTTTACGCCGGGGTTGGTCTTCGTCTTGAAGAAGTCGAAGTCCATGCCTTTGTTCAGTGTCATGGTGGGAAGCTCGGGCGCTTCCTCAGTCTTCGAGCTGGCGTCGAACTTCATTTCGGGTGTCTGCAGCTTCAGTGGCTCTGTCAGATAGTTGTCGGCTATGGCCAAAGCCGGCATCAGCAAGGCTGCCAGCAACAAAAAAGATAATCTTTTCATCGTCGTTCAGTGTTTTTTTGATTTTCCTGCAAAGAGGCAGGCTTGTTTTGGTATTGTTGGTTCGCTTTTTCAGCAGAGCAATCTTTTGTTTGCCCTATTTGTTGGCAAAAATACAAAAAAGAAGCAAAATTTCACTTGTTTTCTGAAAAAAATACAATTGCCGTCTGTTTTTTTTTGCCGTCAAAAATCCATGTTTTTCTGCCGCATCAGCCGGTTTTGCTGCAGCGGGTGCCCTGCCAGCGTGTTCGACCGCATCGTGGCGAATCGGCAGTGAATGGTCGTGAAATGAAAACAACAGCGCCGCGAGTTACGAAAATAACTCACGGCGCTGCAAAAAATATCTCACGACGTTGCAAAATTATCTCACGACGTTGCGTTGGAATTCTCTAGAGAATTTTGATGTATTTCACGACGTTGTTTTCGGGGTGAGGGGAAACATCGGTTTTTCTCTCGGTCCTGCACGTGAAAACTCATGTTTCACAGTGCCACTCCGAGGCTCAGATGCCCAGTTTCTTGCGGATGTCCTTGGGGATGGCGTTCTTGTTGATGAGGAAGTCCATGGTCTTGGCGGCAACGAAAGCCTTGGTCATGTACCAAGTGCCCTTGTAGTCGCCGTATTCGCCCCAAGAGTTCTTCACCATGTAGTATTCCTTGCCGTTCTGGTCCTTGGCCACACCATAGATGTGCATGCCGTGGTCGTCGGTGAGTTCCCAGTTGTCGAAGCCTTCCTGGCGCATCTCTTGTGTGGGCACCATTTCGGGAGCGTTCACGCCCAGGCTGTCCAGCTTGCTCTTCTTCTCGGTCTGGGTGAGCTTGAGCCAGCGGGCTGCGTCGCTGCCGCTGAGGCTCTGTGCCTTCTTGGTGTCGTAGAGAATGCCGAGGCCCTTGCGGGTGAATCCCTCCTCGCTTACGTCGCCGCCCCAGGCCACGGTGTAGCCCTCGGCCAGTGCGTTGTCGATGATGCGCATCATCTCATCCATGGGCACGTTGTAGCTCAGCCCCCAGCGCCAGTTGTCCTGCACTTCGACGGCAAACTTGGTGTAGAAGGGGTGATGGGTGTAGCTGGTGATGCTCACATAGTCGTTCCAGTCGAGTCCAAGCGACGATGCAAACGTCTTCGGGGTGTATTTCTTGCCTTCGTAGGTGAACTCTTCGGGGCATTTGCCCAGATAGGCGTCCAGAATGCCCTGCAGTCCGGGCTTCCACTGGTTGGAGATTTTCTTGGCCTTGTTCTTGGCGATGGCGTCCACGTAGGGTTCCATCACCGAGAAGAACTCGTTGAAGTTGGCCAGCGAGTCGCCCTGCATGGTGCCGGGCAGCGGCATGGCGGTTTCGGGGCAGATGCCGTGGCGCTTGATGATGTCGAGCACGTCCTCGGCGCTGCCGCCCTGCGAGAACTGGCTGTCACCGTGCATGCGTACGGTGAGCACGGCGCGCTCCATGTAGTCCTTGTTGGCGATGAACATTTCGCAGAGGTTGTATTCCTTGCCGGTTTTCTTCAGGATTTCGCTCTCGAAGAACGAGAGTGTGGAGTAGGCCCAGCAGGTGCCGCTGCGGTTCTGGTCTTTGATGCTGGTGATTTTGTGCTCTTTGATGGTGGTGAATACGGGCTTGTTGGGATTGTCTTTCTTTTCGTCCTTCTTGCCCTCTTGTGCGTTAGCTCCCATGGCAATCATGGTGGCGAGCGCCAGTGTCAATAGTTTCTTCATGTTTTTTTTTATTTGTTTTTTGAGTTTGTAAGTTGCTGGCTTCTTGTGTGGTTACAAATTGTTTTCCAACCTGGTCGTTTCACCCTCACATCAGTTTCTCTCTATGTCTTTCGGGTGGTAGGGAATGCGCTCGTGGCCGAGGAATCGGCATCCGTCGCTGGTGATGAGCAGGTCGTCCTCTATGCGTATGCCGCCGAAGTCCTTGTAGGTTTCCAGCCGCTCGAAGTTGAGGAAATCCTTGCAATGGCCGCTGGCGCGCCAGTCGTCGATGAGTGCGGGAATGAAGTAGATGCCCGGTTCGTCGGTGACGACGAATCCTTCCTGCAGTCGGCGCCCCATGCGCAGGCAGTTGGTGCCAAACTGCTCCAAGTTGGGGCGAGTCTCCTCGTCGAACCCAACGTTCGTCTGGTCGAGCCCCTCCATGTCGTGAACGTCCATGCCCATCATGTGTCCCAGTCCGTGAGGCAGGAACATGGCGTGGGCTCCGGCGCGCACAGCTTCGTCAACGTCGCCGCGCATGAGTCCCAGTTCTTTCAGCCTTTCGGTCATGCGGCGGCACACGGCAAAGTGTACGTCCATGTATTTCACGCCGGGACGGGCCACGTCGAGCACGTAGTCATGGCATTCCTCCACGATGCTGTAGATTTCCAGCTGCCGCTGTGTGAACTTGCCTCCGACGGGCATGGTGCGCGTGTGGTCGGAGCAGTAGTCGTCGAGCTCACAGCCTGCATCGCACAGTGCCAGGCGGCCTTCCTCCAGCGGTGCGTCGGAGGGGCAGCCGTGCATGATTTCGCCGTGCTGGCTGAAGATGGTGGCAAAGGAGTTGCCGTTGGCCAGCGAGTTGGCTATGCCGTCCACCTGGCCGCCGACGTATCGCTCGGTGACGCCGGGACGGATGAGTCGCTGGGCGGTGGTGTGCATCTGATAGCCCACGTCGCAGGCCCGCTCGATGGCCTCAATCTCTTGGGGCTCCTTGGTGGAGCGCATCTTCACCACGGCCCGGATGAGCGGCATCGAGGCGCGCTGCTTTTGCTCGGCGGGATGGATGGCGAGCAGGTCCATGATTTGTATCTTCGTGTCGTGGCGGTAGGGCGGCAGGAAGTGGACGGTGCGGTGCGCTGCAATGGCGTCCTGGCAAATCTGGCGCAGCTGCGACATGGGGGCGCTGTTGCCCACGCCCACCTGGGCGGCCAAGTCGGCAACGCAATCCACCGATCCGTACCACACGATGTCCTCTATGTCTATGTCGTCGCCAATGAGGGTTTCGCGGTCGTTGTCAATGTCGATGACGCCCACCAAACCGTCGCGGTGCTGTCCGAAGTAATAGACGAACGACGAGTCCTGGCGGAATGGGAAATAGGCGTTGGCAGGATAGTTCTTGGGAGCCTCGTTGTTGCCGAAGAGCAGAATCACTCCACTGCCTACAAGGCGTTTGAGTTCGGCGCGTCGGCCGACGTATGTTTCTCTGCTGAACATGTTTGTTTCTTCTGGTGTTTTGTTGTTTCTTGAGTATTATTTCAGGTTTGCTGTCGGAATAGGCCGAACAGTTCTGCAAAAATACAACATTCCATGCAGATTAGCCGTGCTTTTACTCTTATTTTATGTTAAGAGTGCAGGTTTTTCGCTTTTTGGCTGACATACTGAAAGCGGGCGCCAGCCCTTCGCTCCTTTTTCTGTGGCGCGAAGTAGGCTTGGTGCCCGCTTGCTTGCATCTCACCGAACGTTCACGGCGGCTTCGAGGCTATCCTATCACCTCAATCTCCTCTTCGTCAGTGCCATATTTGGGCGAAGCGCCCCATTTGTTGGGTTCGGGCTTGCTGTCCTTGCAGAAGAACACCAGCAGGACGAGGCCCATGACCATGCTGGCCAGCATGAGGCCCAACACCAGCGGGTCGCTGTAGGCTTCAACCAGTTTCTTGCCCAATTTCTCGGCGTTGCTCTCGCCGTATTTTTCAATGATGGGCAGTATCTTTATGGTCAATGCGCCCGTAAAAGCACAGCCCAAAAGCATGGCCGCTCCATACCACCAGCCACTGTGTCCGGTGTCGTGCAGGCGGCGCACACTCAGCGGAATCATGACAAGTAACACAGCCAGGCTGATGATGGCTCCCAGGATAGGGATGAATCCCAGGAAATAACTGCCCAAGCCTAAAACCAACGCACACCACCAGTATTCCGAGCGGCGCGAACGTCCTCCCATTACGGTCAACTTGCCCATGGCTTCTTTCAGAGCCTCAGTCAATGTCAATTGGGGTTTAGCTTTCATTTTCTCCATAGCAATTGTTTTTTTGTTTTTATGTAGGTTTATGGTTTATAGTTTACAGTTTACAGTTTATAGTTTATGGTTTACAGTTTATGGTTTATGGTTTACAGTTTATAGTTTATGGTTTTCGACCCTTCTGTAAACTGTCAACTGTCAACCATCCCCCAGGGGAGCTTGTTCTTGGCCGTTCTTCATTTCAGCAAGTCGGGCCTTAGGCGCTTGGTGCGTTCCATGGCCTGTTCCAGCTCCCAGTTCTTGATGTTGGCCTCATGCCCGCTCAGCAGCACGTCGGGCACCTTCCACCCCTTGTAGTCGGCTGGCCGCGTGTAGATGGGAGCCGCCAGAAGGTCGTCCTGAAAACAGTCCGAGAGCGCACTCTGCTCGTCGCCTATCACGCCAGGCACCACGCGCACGATGGCGTCGGCCATGACTGCAGCAGCCAGTTCGCCGCCCGTGAGCACATAGTCGCCAATGCTGATTTCGCGCGTGATCAGATGGTCGCGAATGCGCTGGTCGATGCCTTTGTAGTGGCCGCACAGAATGATGATGTTCTCCTTGAGCGACAGGTCGTTGGCCACATGCTGCGTAAACTGCTCGCCGTCGGGCGAAGTGAAAATCACCTCGTCGTAGTTGCGCTCGCTCTTCAGTTTCGATATGCAGGCGTCAATGGGCTGGCACTTCATCACCATGCCCGCAAACCCGCCGTAAGGATAGTCGTCCACGCGTCGCCACTTGTCGTCCGTGTAGTCGCGCAGGTTGTGCAGGTGGATCTCGGCCAGTCCTTTCTTCTGCGCCCTGGCCAGAATCGATTCGTGAACGAATCCCTCAATCATTTCCGGCAGCACTGTGATGATGTCTATTCTCATTTCGTTGTTGTTTTCTTTTTTTGATGGCACATGATGCTGCAAATTTACAAAAACTCCATTAAAAACGGTAGAACATCTTGGAAAACTTTCGTCAGAGAACAAAAAAATCCCCCTCTGCCTGCGAACAGAGAGGGAGTTTCTTCAATATGCACAGAGTCTTAACCCATGCTTTTTCGTTTACGCGTTGTACTCTTGCCAGCTCTTTATTTTGATGTCGTTCTGGCCGAGCGCGCAGAAGGCTTGTATGAAGGCCTTGGCCAGTCGCGTGTTGGTCATGAGGGGCGTGTTGTGGTCGATGGCACCGCGGCGAATCTTGTATCCGTTGGTCAGCTCGCGCTTGGTGTGGTTCTTCGGCACGTTGATGATGAGTGCGAACTTGTGGTCGGCAATCATGTTCATCACGTTGTTTTCGCCGGGTTCGTCGGGCCAGCTTACGGTCTTGGCATCCACGCCGTTTTCGCAGAAGAAGCGGGCCGTGCCTTCTGTGGCGTAGATGTTGAATCCCTTCTTGGTGAGCTGGCGGGCGGGCTCAAGCAGGTCGAGCTTGCCTTTCACGCCGCCTGACGAGATGAGGATGTTGGCCGGAGCCTCGGGCACCCTGTAGCCGGTGGCGATGAGGGCGTTGAGCAGCGCCTCGTTGAGGTCGTCGCCAAGGCAGCCCACCTCGCCCGTTGACGACATATCGACACCCAGCACGGGGTCGGCGTTCTGCAGTCGGGCGAAAGAGAACTGGCTGGCCTTCACGCCGATGCGGTCGATGTCGAACTCGCTCTTGTCGGGGCGCGAGTAGGGGGCGTCGAGCATGATCTTGGTGGCTGTCTCGATGAAGTTGCGCTTCAGGATTTTGCTCACGAAGGGGAACGAGCGGCTGGCGCGCAGGTTGCATTCGATGACCTTCACCTCGCGGTTCTTGGCCAGGAACTGAATGTTGAACGGGCCGCTGATGTTGAGTTCCTTGGCTATCTTGCGCGAAATCTTCTTGATTTGGCGTATGGTGCTGAAGTAGATGTGCTGGGCGGGGAACACCATGGTGGCGTCGCCCGAGTGTACGCCGGCGTACTCAACGTGTTCGCTGATGGCATATTCAACCACCTCGCCCTTGTCGGCCACAGCGTCGAACTCTATCTCTTTGGTGTCCTGCATGAACTGGCTCACCACAACGGGGAATTCCTTGCTCACTTCGGTGGCCATGTTGAGGAAACGGTGCAGCTCCTCGTCGTCGTAGCAAACGTTCATGGCGGCGCCCGAGAGCACGTAGCTGGGGCGTACGAGCACAGGGTAGCCCACTTCATCGACAAACTCCTTCACGTCGTCGAACGAGGTGAGTGCGCGCCATGCGGGCTGGTCGATGCCCAGCTTGTCGAGCATGGCGGAGAACTTGTCGCGGTTTTCGGCGCGGTCGATGTTGACGGGGCTGGTGCCCAGCACGGGAACTCCTTGGCGATGGAGTTTCATGGCCAGGTTGTTGGGTATCTGTCCGCCCACGCTGACGATGACGCCTCGTGGCGACTCGAGGTCGATGACGTCGAGCACACGCTCGAGCGAGAGTTCGTCGAAGTAGAGACGGTCGCACATGTCGTAGTCGGTGGAGACGGTCTCAGGGTTGTAGTTGATCATGATGCTCTTGTAGCCCAGGCGGCGGGCTGTGTTGATGGCGTTGACCGAGCACCAGTCGAACTCCACAGACGAGCCGATGCGATAGGCGCCAGAGCCGAGCACCACCACCGACTTGTCGTTCTGGTAGTAGTTGACATCGTGGCGCGGCTTGTAGTTCTCCAAGGCGGCTGCGGAGCCGTTGCCTGCGGTGAACTTGTCCTGGAAGGCGGGTATGTGGGTGTAGGTGAAGTAGAGATAGTTTGTCAGTTCGGGATGCTCGCTGGCCACTGTGGGAATGCGCTTGACAGAAGGCAGGATGTTGCGCTCCTTGCGATACTGCCTGACGGCGAGGTTTTCCTTCTCCATGTTTCCGCTGCCGGGTTTCAGCACGAAGCGGGCAATCTGGAAGTCGCTGAATCCGCACTGTTTCACTTCGAGCAGGAAAGCGTCGGGAATGTCCTCCAACCTGTTGTACTGCTGCAGTTCGTGCTTCAGGTCAACGATATGCTTGAGCCGCTCGAGGAACCAAACGTCAATCTTGGTCAGCTCCTCAATTCGCTCCACGCTGTAGCCCTCTTCAAGGGCCTGGGCGATGGCGAAGATGCGCAGGTCGGTGGGGTTGGCCAGCTCGGTGTCGAGATTGTCGAATCGGGTGTGGTCGTTGCCCACGAATCCGTGCATGCCTTGGCCAATCATGCGGAGGCCTTTCTGAATCATTTCCTCGAACGAGCGGCCGATGGACATGATTTCGCCCACCGACTTCATCGACGAGCCGATGAGACGGCTCACGCCGGCGAACTTGGTGAGGTCCCAGCGGGGAATCTTGCAAATCATGTAGTCCAGTTGCGGAGCCACGTAGGCCGAGCTCGTGGTACCCATTTCGCCAATCTGGTCGAGCGTGTAGCCCAAGGCAATCTTGGCGGCTACGAAGGCCAGCGGATAGCCCGTGGCCTTTGAGGCCAGCGCGCTGGAGCGCGACAGGCGGGCGTTGATTTCTATGATGCGGTAGTCGTTGGTCACGGCGTTGAAGGCGAACTGGATGTTGCACTCGCCCACAATGCCCAAATGCTTTACGCAGCGGATGGTGATGTCCTGCAGCATCTTCACTTGGCTCTCGGTGAGCGAGCAGGTGGGAGCCACCACAATCGATTCGCCGGTGTGAATGCCCAGTGGGTCGAAATTCTCCATGGAAGCAACGGTGAAGCAGCGGTCGTTGGCATCGCGGATGCACTCGAACTCAATCTCCTTCCATCCCTTGAGCGACTCTTCCACCAGAATCTGCGGGGCAAAGGTGAAGGCGCTCTCGGCCAGTTCGACGAAGGCTTTCTCGTCGGGGCAGATGCCGCTGCCCAGTCCGCCCAATGCGTAGGCCGAACGAATCATGATGGGGAAACCGATGCTGCGGGCAGCCATCAGCGCGTCGTCCATGTTCTCTACGGCGTGGCTCACGGGCACCTTCAGCTCTACCTCGGCCAGCTTCTTCACAAAAAGGTCGCGGTCCTCGGTGTTCATGATGGCTTCGACACTGGTGCCCAACACCTCGACGCCATACTCCTTCAGTGTGCCGTTCAGGTAGAGCTCGGTGCCGCAGTTGAGGGCTGTCTGTCCGCCGAAGGCCAGCAATATGCCGTCGGGGCGCTCTTTCTTGATGATTTCCGTAACGAAATGGGTGGTTACGGGCTGGAAGTACACCTTGTCGGCTATTCCTTCGCTCGTCTGGATGGTGGCGATGTTGGGGTTTACCAAAACGCTGCTAATACCTTCTTCGCGCAGGGCCTTGAGTGCCTGCGAGCCAGAGTAGTCGAATTCTCCGGCCTGTCCGATTTTGAGTGCGCCGCTGCCAAGCACGAGCACCTTCTTTAATTTTTTGTCCATGTATAATATAATAATGTGTCGTAACTTTGTTTCCTGATTCTTAACGTCAACGTTAACGTCAACGTCAACCTTAACCTTAACGCTAACGTCAACGGCCATCCGGAAGGCTGTTAGCGTTGACGTTAGCGTTGACGTTAGTCATAGACTCCCTGGAGCACGGCGTCGGGGTCGTCCTCGATGGTCATGTGTTTCACGCGCGAGCTCACGTTGATGTTCTGGCGCAGATAGTCGCGGTCGATGACCAGTATGAGCAAGGGCGTCATGACGCTGCTCATCGAGCGGCCCTGCATGATGTTGTAGTTGAACTTCAGCTCGCCTTCATCGGCGCTGAGCGTGTTGGGTGTAATGTCGGTGTTGATGTTGGTTTGTGGGCGCACGATGGCCAGCACAAACTGTTTGCCGAAGTCGATGGGTGTGGGTGTTCCGCCTTCGCCCATGGTGGCGGCTTTTCCGAAGATGGCGTCGAAGTCGTCCTGATTCTTTATGAGCTTGTTGCCGCGGAACTTTGAGTCATTGCGCACAAAATAGTTGCGGGCAATGGTGTAGGGCACTTTATCTACAACGGCGTTCTTGGCTGTTTGCTGTTGGCAGCAGGGCTTGTCGCACTGTTCCTTCTTTTCGCAGCACTGTTCCTTCTTTTCGCAGCACTGCTCTTTCTTTTCGCAGCATTGTTCCTTCTTTTCGCAACATTTGCTGTCGTTGTGTTTCACTACATAGAGAGAATCGTTGTTTTGGGCATTTGCGCTCATTACAAATGCAAAGGCTGTGAGGCACAGAGCAAAAAACTTTTTCATAATCCAATCTGTTTTATAAAAAAATATAAATCCTATTGGACTGCAAAATTACGAAATCTCGCTGTAACGAGCAAATAATTTTTGTTTTTTTTGTATGATTGCCTGCTTTGTGCGGCCAGCTATGCGTATGTTTTGCAATTTTATTCATTTCGAGGGGGCTGCGTCCAAAGAAAACCCCTGTTTTCTCTTTGTGTTTTGCCTGCTTAGTCGTAACTTTGCAGCCGAAATGAAAAAGAATAGAATTTGGAAAATGAATTTTAAGCGAATGAAGAACTGTTTTATGCTGGCAACTTTGCTGCTCACAGGCGTCTCCGCCGCAGGGCAGAACCTGCAGTTGCACTACGACCTGGGCCATACCCTCAACGCCAATCTCACGGGGCGTCCCAGCGTGACCACCACCATCGAAATGTTCAAGCCCGACAAATGGGGCAGCACCTATTTCTTTGCCGACATCGACTACTATCACGACGGTGCGGCGGGAGCCTACTGGGAGGTGTCGCGCGAATTCAACGTCAGCCCCAACAAACAGTGGGCTGTCCACGTGGAGTACAACGGTGGAGCGACATCGAGCCAGTACGACAACATGAGTACTCGCTTTCAGCATGCCTTCCTCGCCGGCCAGGCCTGGAACTGGCACAGCGCCGACTTCAGCCGCACATTTTCCGTGCAGGCCCTATGGAAATACTACTTCAAGGGTCAGAACCCCTGGAACCACGCTTTCAACAGTTTTCAGGCAACCGCCGTTTGGGGCGTCCAGTTGGCCAAGGGGCTTTGCACGTTTTCGGGTTTTGCCGACTGCTGGTACAATCCCGATGTGCAGGGCAAGTGGATTTTCCTCTCCGAGCCGCAGTTTTGGGTGAACCTCAACCGTCTGAAGGGAATGGAGGGCGTGAATCTGAGCCTGGGCACCGAGATTGAGTTGAGCAACAATTTCGTTTGGAACGACCACGGGCAGAACAACCGTTTCTATGCCATCCCCACGGTGGCCGCCAAGTGGAGTTTCTAGCGTCTTTTCCTTTTTGTCACCCCGTCAGCGACCGTCTTTTTTGCAGGCATGCCTCCCGGCCGTGGGTAAACGCTGCGCTCGAACCCACGGTTACTGGGCGCGAACGCTTTCAGCGTCCTGATGGTGGTATCTTTGCGGATGATCATAAAAATATCTCCCGACAACAGAAAATTATCTCCCGACAACAGAAAAATATCTCCCGACGATAGGTTCAGATTTTCTAGAAAATTTCGGCTTGTCACCGTGAGTTGTTCATGGAGTGTCGAGGAAGAGGAAAACAACATCAAATGATACGACATTATGAAGCATTGTCTGAATTGTGGAAAGAAGGTGGCCAACCGCTCGCGCTTTTGTCCCCATTGCGGGGCCAAGGTGGAGGACCTAGAAACGGTGGGCAGCACCCGTGTGCAGCAAGGCGTTGACGGCAAATATCGCTGGGCCTACGAAGTGAATCTCTACACCAACCCGTCTGTGCTATCCGAAGTTCTTTGGGTGATGGGCATTTCAACAGGCGTGGTGTTTGGTTTCATCTTTCTTCTCATGCTATTCGAAGGCGATGCCTCGGCCGATGCCATGTTGGGCTTCGGAAAGGCACTGCTCATTACCGCAGGTGTCGTTCTCGTGGTGAGTCTGCTGGGCTACTATCTTTGGGCTCTGGTCAACGGCGGCCGCTATTTGGCTCTGTTCACCATGGACGATGCGGGCATCACCCACAGCCAGCATCCGCGTCACGTCGAGCGGGCTCAGAAAATGGGGATGCTCACCGCTCTGGTGGGGCTGTTGGCGCGCAAGCCCTCGGTCATGGGTGCCGGAATGCTCAGTGCCGCGCGCACCGAAATGAGTTCCGAATTTGGCCGTGTGCGCCGTGTGAAGGCTGTGCGGCGCAGAAACCTCATCAAGGTGAACGAGCGCTTTGGCCGCAACCGCGTCTTCGTGGCCGATGCCGACTTCGACTTTGTCTATGACTTCATCCGGCGGCACTGCCCGCAGGCCAAAAGCTGACAGTCCGGGCGCAAAACCGTCAGCCCCGATGCAAAACCGGCAGTCAGGGTGCAAAAACCGGCAGTCCTGATGTCCATCGTTGCAGGATGGGCATCAGGACTGCCGGTTTCAGTCGGTTTGTTTTCTGTGGCTAGGCTCTGGACTACAAGCTTGGGGCACCTTCCATTCCCGGCTGGTCGTCCTGGAATTTGGGGGCCAGTTCGATGTTGGCTTTCTTGTCGAGAGCATTATAGACGTACGAACTGCCGTCCTCGTAGGTGATGGTCACCTTGTCGGCGGTGAGGTTGGAGAACGAGAACCTGAACTGATAGTTGCTGTTGTCGGCGCCTTCCATGATGAGGCACTTCACGTCGCCGCTGGTTTCGTCGTTGTCCTTGAAGAGCAGCACTTTGTATTTGGGAGACTGCTTGATGTAGTAGAACTGGTCTTTCTTGACACCGTATTTAGCCTTCGAGCGGCACAGGGCCTCGGGGAATGTCAGTGCCTCAGCGTAGTTGTTCTTGTCGGTGAGGTCTATCAAGTGTATGGTGCCGTCGTCGTTGTTGCTGACCCACTGCTTGTGGATGGTTACGCCCGATGTGGTGAACACGTGGGTGTCTGAGTTGGCTTCCTGTCGCTCAGCGGCTTGGGTCGGTTCGTTGTTTCCACCGGCTTGCGGCGTGGGATTGGTGTTTTTGTCTTTGCATCCCACGAGGCAGACTGCCATCAAGGCAACTGCAATGAAGGTGATTTTCTTTAATTTCATGTTCTTTGTCGTTGTTTTCGTGACTGTGTATATTATCTGGGTGGCTATTTCCGGGCCACTTTCTTTCCGTTCTCAATGAAAACGCCCTTGACTCTGGCAGCATTGTCCACGCGGCGTCCGTCGAGCGTATAGGTCTTTTTGGCTTTTGCCTGGCTGGCCGTGGGGGCGTTCTGTATGCCGGTGGGGTTGGCGGTAATCACCACGTCGCCCTTGGCAGTCATGGCGCAGGCCTTCTCGTCGTAGGTGGCGTTGGCAGGGGCGGCAATGGCGCAGTCGGTCAGTTTGAACGAGTCGAAACCGTCGATGCCGGCCGTGCGTATCTCCGAAGCCTTTATCTCGATGGCGGGAGCCTTCTTGCCCTTGCCGTGGATGGAGTCGGCCATGGTGATGGTGGCTTGGTTGATGTAGAGGTCTTGCCACGTGGTGATGTCGGCCTGGCCTTCCAGGGTGAGTGTGCCCGAGCCAAAGATGGTGGCGCGGTTGGTGAGGTTGGTGCTGCGGGTTTTCTTGGTGGTGTTGGGTGTTGTCGATGAGGTTTCGTTGTTGGTCTGATAGAGTGTGATGCCCTTGTGGCTGGCCGAACGGATGACGTTGTCGCCAATGAGCTGAATCTTGAAGTTGGAGCGGTCGGTAATGTCGATGATGCTGGTGTAGGGGTCGAAGGTCTCTGCATCGTCGCTGAGCACCACGTTGTCGAGCACCAGTGTGTTGGCGCCGCGTTCGAATCTCATTTTTCCGCTCTTGATGAGTCGGCTGCGAATGTCGCCCTGATTGTCGGCCGAAACCTGCGTTTCGCCTACAAAGAGGTTGATGCGGGCCGTGGAAAGCTCGTTTTGTATTTGCAGCGGTGTGCCGGGTATGGTCACGTTGCCGTCGGCGTCGGTCTGTGTGCCGGTGGGCATGACGATGTGGTTGCCAATAAGGTTGAGTTGGCCGTCGTCTATCAGTTTCAGGGCTTTCTGCGTGTTGGCCTTCAGCCTGAAGGTGGCATTGTCAACGGTGACGTTGTGGGCCACGATGGCTGCCACATCGTAGGGCGACTCGGCGTATCGGGTGTTGACCGACAGCTCCACGGGCAGTTTGTAGATGTACAGGTCGTTGTAGGTTTCGATGCAGGTGCATGTGCTGGTGCAAACCAGTCGGGTGGTCAGGTCCCTGTAGTTTTCGGCAGGGCGCAGGGTGATGTTGCCTTTGTATCCGCGCGGTTTGTAGATGGCGCGGCGGGTGTCGAACATGCAGTCGCCGAAGATGGTGATGGTGATGTCGTCGTCGTTGAGCAGCTCGATGCCGTTATACACGCCGTCGTTGTTGATGAGCAGCTGGTTGAGGTAGAGGTTTTTGGTTTCCGGGTTATAGATGGCATACCCCGTTTTGAGCACACCCATTTCTCCGGTGGCTATTGAGTAATTGTTTTGCGAAGTGAGTTCTACGCCTCCCACCCAAATGCCGGTGCAGTGGATGTCTTCGGCCACGGCGGGCAGGGCTGAAAGGAGTGTGCATAGTAACAAAGTGTAAAATACTTTTCTTTTCATCTTTCTTTGTTCAAGGGTCTTAAATATGTTTTATTTCTCTGTTTTCTCTGTTGTGTGCTAAAGGGTGACAACATGCAAAAAGCCTACTTTTGCTTTACAGTCGGCAAAAGTAGGCAATAAAATTGAACCGTGCAAAAATAAATTGTGAAAAGATATTTCACGCACGTTTTTCTGCTGTTTCGGCCTGTCGAGAAACCGTCTGGCACCACTTACTGCTGGGCGAAACGTGCGCGGACCAAGTCAATCTGGCGGGCAGGCTGGCCTGCGGCGTCGTAGTCGGCATGCTGGGTGAACACCTGGTTATAGACGGTTTCGGCCATCATATAGACCATGGCCTTGTCGCTCGGGTCGGGGGTGGAGATGGCCAGGTCGTAGGTTTCGCGCAGAAACTCGTAGAGCTTGTTGTAGTCAACCGCGTTGCAGGCCACTTCGAGCACAGCCGTCTCGCGCTTGTAGCGCGCATCGTCCATTTCGTCTTTCGACGGCCAGAGCAGCAGTTGGCCCTTGCTGACGCTGACGATGCCCTTCTGGGGGTTGTCGATGGCATATTTCACCCGCTCGTAGAATCCGCGGTTGCAGAACATGAGCACGGGCACCACCTTCTTGAACTTCTCGAAGTCGGTGGGCGAGTTCAGAAACTCGGCGCAGTAGGCATGGCGGAACGTTTCGTCGATGGGCACCACGCCCTGGCGGCCGTCCTTCAGGGTGACGTTGACAAACTGGTCGATGGTTTTGCCTTCGAGCACAGCCGTCACCACGGCGGTGCAAGTCTGGTCGAGTTGTTCGTTGTTGGCGGCCGAAGAGAAGAAGTCGGGATAGTTCTCAGCCGGCCGGTAGGGGAAGATGTTCTCGTCGAGGTCCTTGTATTTGAAACCTTTCGAGAAGTTCACGCCGCTGCCGTTTTTCTTGCCTGTTATGGCGTCTATGGCCCCCTGCTTGGCCTTGCGGATGGCGTCGTTGCCTTTGTTCATGATGCCGTTGATGGCGCCATACACTTTGTCGCCGGCATCGTTGGTGGCTCCCAACACTGCCCCCGTGGTGTGCTCGAAGACGATGGAGTTCTTCTTGTCGCGGGCGGTGGCCTTGGCCCGTTGGGCTTTCATCTTCACGCTTTGCTTGGCCGTTTTCAGAATGTTGCCAAACTGTGCGTGGGCTGCGGTTGACAGACTGAACACCAGTGCCACTGTGGCCAGTGTCCGGAAAAGGTTCTGAAGTTTTTTCATGTCGTTTCTTTTGTTTTTTTATTAATGTTGTTTCTTTTTGTTCTCGGTAGGGTGGAAGCGCATGCAGAGCGCCCCTTTCCCATTCTTGTTACGAGAAGGCATTGGCCAGCTTCTGCCAGAGTCCGCCCTCTTTCTGTTCTTTCAAAGCCATCTGGCGCGAAACCTCCTCCACCACCATGTCGTGGAGCATCAGGAACAGCTCCTGACGCTCTGCAGTGTAGCGCAGGGCGGCTTCGTGTCGTCTTTGCTCCGCCGGGGTGGGGGGGATGGGTGATTTTTCGTCCATGGGCGTTGGTTGGTTTTCTGTTTCGTTGTGGTTTTTGCCGGCCTGTCGGCCATTGGGCCAAGTGAGCCATGGTTCGGCCTGAGTGTTTCGGTCTTAATAGTCCATGTTCATGACGGAGTTGAAGGCCGAAATCAGCTCCTGCGACTTTTTCTCGAATCGCAGCTCGTCGCTCTTGTTGGTTCCCTTGAGCATTTTCCAGATGGGGCCGTGGAAGTTGTAATAATAGCGTTCTTCAATTTTGTTCCCCCTCAAGTCGGTCCATTGGTTGAACACAAAGGTGAGCGTTGGCCCTTCACCCTCGAAGAGATACTCCTCGTAGAACATCCTGTCGCGCAAATTGAACTGTCGAACGATGAAGTAGGGCTGATAGTAGAAGGCTGAGGTGTGCTCGTCCACTCGCTTCTTGAAGTAGTAGTGAATGGTTTCGCGTCTGTTGCTCTCCAAGGCTTCATAGTTGGACGTAAGCAGCATGTCGTTCTTGTCATAGAAATCCTCGCTGTCGTTCTGCTCAATGTCTTTCTTGGCCTGTGCGTAGGCTTTGCGAATGGCCTCCACCTGCTTTCTCACGGTGGGGTCGGTCTGCGCACAGACCTTTCCCCACGGCAGGGCTGCCATGGCGAGCAAGAGGACTGTCAGGAGTGTCTTGCTGAGTTTTTTCATCTGACGTTCAGTTCTTAGGGGTTGCCACCTGTAGCACCTGTCCGTTGTGGTGGCGGACAGGCGCAGGTGGCGGGTCCTTTGGGTGTATTATACTTGGGTGTTTTTGTTGCGGTTGGCCAGGTCTTTCAGTTTGTCCTTTCCCTTGAAGGCAAACACCCAGACCAGGAATCCAGCGATGGCCAGCAGCAGGATGCCGAGCAGCGGACGGTAGAAAATCCACGCGATGGCAATGATGATGAGCGACCAAGCCACGCCGATGACGTTGCAAACCAGGCTGACGCCCCATCCCACGATGTTGGCCAGGAACGGAATGACTTTGAGCACGGTGACGAGTATGCCGAAGATGCCCCGCAGACCGCCGCAAATCATCAGGATGCCCAGGATGCGGAGTATCCAGAGCCACATGTTGTTCGAGGCGTGTCCGCTGGCATACATTTCCTCGGCGGTCTTGCTGCCCATGGAGAGGGCCTGGAAGGTCTTGCCGTTCTTGGCCTTGAACTGTGCAAAGGTTTCTCCGGCCACCTTGGCGATGATCGACACGTTGGCGGGCATGGTCTTGGTGAAGGTGATGCGCACGTCGCCCACCTGCGGCGAATTGGGACTCTCGCCGAAGTAGAGTACGTTGGCGTTCACGTGGATGTAGTCCAGGTCTTTCTTGTTGGGAGCCGGTGCGATGACGGTGTCTTTCTGGAGCGAGTCTTTCTTGAGTGTGTCGTTGGTGGTTGTTGTAGTAGTTTTTGTAGCGTTGCTTACAGCCTGTTTCACTCTTTCAGAGACGATGTCGCCGATGGCTCTCTGGCCGGTGTTGCGCACGAAGATGCGCTCGCAGTCGCGGTTCCATGTTTCCAGCTGTTTCTGGTCGAACACCAGGTCGATGGGCTGGGTGTTACTGATGGCATTCTTCATGTAGTCGTTCAGTTTGTAGGCTCCGAACATGACCGTTTCGGCCAGCTGATCGAAGTTCTCCGCCTGATAGAGGGTGTAGTTCTTGTTCTGGTAGGCAGGGTCGTGGAAGGTTTCCGAACGCTGGGGCTTGTTGGTCCATTCCCTGCTGTATGTATAGGTGGTGACAGTTTCCTGTTTGCCGCCGAACTTGTCCTTCGACTGGCTGCTGGCATGCTCCACCCACTGGTAGTATTCCACTTGGCGCTGTATGCCGATGGCCGTGGCTCCGATGTTGAACAATGGGTCGCTCAGCGAGTCTTTGGTGTTGGCGAAGGCAGTAGCATGGATGAGTTTGCCCTCAAACTCGGGGTCGATTTTCGAGACGTCTTCCATCTCGACGGTTACGCCTTCGGCCTCGTTGAGCATCTTGTCGGTTTTCACTGCGCGTCCTTCGTTCCACCAGAGCAACGCTGTGCCTGCCAGAAAAAGAAGAAAACCTGTACCGATGCCTCCTAACGAATTTTTCAACCTTGTGCCGTAGCCGGTTGTCGTAGTTTCTTGATAAGCCATAATGTTGAGTTTTTAATGATATGATTAATGATTGTTTTCGTTATGTTTCTGTTTGCAAAGTTACGACTCGAAAATGGTTTTTCGGTTGTCAATTCTGACCAAAAAGTATTCATTTTTAATCAAAAAAGCCCCGAAAACGCGATTTTCGGGGCTTTTTCGCTCTTTCAGTCTTTTTGTTCCCCTCGTTGGTATTCCGACGGGCTGATGCCGAAGACCCGCCGGAAGGTTCGCGCAAAGTTCGACTTGTCGTCGAATCCGCATTTCAGCGCCACGTCGCTGATGCTCAGGTCGCGGCGGGTGTCCATCAGGTGGCGGGCTTCTTCGAGACGTAGTTTCAGCAGATAGTTGGCGGGTGTTTCGCCAGTGATGCTGGTGAGTCGGCGGCGCAGGTTGGAGCTGCTCATGCAGAGTTCCTGTGCCAAGTGTTCGAGGTCGGCCTTGCCCTGTTCCATGTTGTCGTGGGTGAACTTGATGATGCGGTCGATGAGCTGGCGGTCTTCGGCCGACAGTTCGTTCTTGTCGTTGCGGTTGCTGAACAAGATGTTGGCATATTTCTCCTTCAGCTGACGGTGTTGCGTGTTGAGCTGGTCTATTTGCTGGCTCAACTGGTCGTTTTCGCGTCGGTTGCCTTTTTGTCTGCGCCTGAAGACGAGCCACAGTACACCTATTATAATAATAAGGGCGGCAGTCACGGCCAGTGCCGTGATGAAGATGTTACGTTTCTGGCGCTGCTGTTCCTCATTGGCCAGCTTCAGCTGCTCGTTGCCGTATTGTGCGTTGTATTTCGAGAGCAGTTCGCCCGTTTCGTGGTCGTAGAGCGAGTCTTTCAGTTCGTTGTAGCGCTCAATGTGCTTCATGGCCTCCTGCGGGTTGGTGTCTTTCAGTGCGTTGTACAACCCCAACCTTGAGTGGCTTTCGTTGTAGAGGTCGCCCTGTGCCAGCAGCAGTTCCAGAGCTTCTTGGTAGCTTTTGGCCGAAGCCGTGGTGTTTTTCTCTTTCATCAGCAGGTCGCCCCTTTGGTTCAGGCAGATGGCCAGCGAATGGTTGTTGCCGTCGGCGCGCAGCTGCGGAATGGCTTTCTCCAGTGCGTCTTTCGCCTCAGGGTTCTTGCCCATCGCGATGTAGGCCGAAGCCATCTGCGAGAGTCTGATGGCCGCTTTCGAGGGTCGTTGCAGTTGCTGTTCCAGCTCGTAGGCTCGGCGGGCGTGTTCGAGCGCCTTCTGTTCGTTGCCCAGGGCATGGTAGATTTCGGCCGCCATGCCCATAATGACGGCTTGCCGTTGGCGGTTGTCGGTCTGTTGGCTGGTTTCCAGTGCGCGCACGATGTATTTTTCGGCCTCCTTGGGCTGTTTGGCTCCCAGAAAAATGGCGGCCAGCGTGTTGAGCGACGAACTCATGCGGTCGGCGTCGCCGCTGCGTTTGTCGATTTGGTAGAGTTCCTTGGCATAGTTGGCGGCGGCCTTCCACTCTCCCTTGCGGAAGTGGCAGGCCGAGAGCAGTGCCAAGCAGTCGCCCCCAATCATGGGGTCGCGGCTCTGGCGGCAGAGGGGCAACGCACGTCGGGCCAGTGTGATGGCGCGTTCGGGCTGTTGCTGTTCGTTGTAGAGATATTCCGCTGCCCAGTAGTCGGTCTGCATGCTGACGGTGTCGGTGGGGGTGCCGTGTTTGAACTGTATGGGGTGGTCGGTGAATTCTGCCTTGTCCAAGAATCGGAACAGGGCGTTGGCTGCTTCGGTGCGCTGGCCGGGCTGTGCTTTCTCGTAGCGGTCGAGCAGCCGGTCGAAGTCGGTGGGGCTGTTGGCCGCACTGAGTGCCGTCGCCATCAGGAACAGAATGGCGAGTGTCAGCGTCCGTGCCGTGTTACCGTAGTAGTGCCTTTTTGAAACCATTTGATGCAATTATTTTGGCAGTGAGGTTTTCCCCGAAAGGATGTTTTTTGCTGTAAATATGGGCAAAGATATAAAAATTTTTTCATTCTGTAGTGTTTTTTTCCGTTTTTTCTCGATTCTTGTTGCAATTTGTTCTTTTCTCGTAGTTCCGCCGATGGTTGTCGGCCTGTGGAAAAAAGTTTGCGTTAGGGGTGGAGAATTGCAATTAAGCTGTTTTTGAAAGAAATATCCTGTTTTTTGGTAGAAATATCCTATAAAGGTAGTGTTTATTTCTTTATCTTTGCCGATGAAACACAGTACAAATAGAAATAACCCTAATAAAAATTACAAAACAATGAAGAAGATTACTACCACAATGCTACTTCTTGTCAGCATGTTGCTGACGGCAGCGCAAGCCCAGGCCACCGACTATGGCATTTACATAGGCGGCGTTCAGCTGACGTCGAGCCTGACGAAAATGACCAGTAGCACCCATCCCGCCATCGTTACAAACGATTACGGCGAGGTGAGCTACAATGCAACTACCAATACGCTGACGTTCAACAGCGTTGTCGTGGAGCCCAAAAAAGGTTACAGGGATGCCGCAGTGTACTTCGAACGCAACGCCATTGCCAAAGGACTGACCGTAAAGTTCAAAGGCAATTGCAAGATTCTTGGCACCCAATTGATGCACGGCATGTATTTCAATGGCATGTATGCCTCCGATCCTGACATCAACATCGTTGGAGAATATTCTCAGGCGCGTGTCATCGGCCAGAACACGGGCATTTATACTTATTTACACTGTACGCTCAACATCAAGGGCTTCAACGGAGTGTGTTTCGACAGTGATCCCGGCGACGGCGACGATTGCTTCTTTTACACCCAGGGCGGCTATTCCAACACTTCCACCACGATGGGCTATGGCATCAGTGGAATGGAAGACAACAAGGTGAACATCGTTTACTCCAAGGTGTTGTTCAACGGAACGACCAAGGGCGTAAGCAATGTGGCCGTGAATGTTGAGAACGCCAGCCTATACGACGACTACAGCTGGAAGTCGGGCAGCGTCACTTACTATCAGGTTGGCACCCTGCTGGGCCAGTCGTACGACATCTCGATTGGCGAAACGCCCATCACCGAGTACAATGCTACCGACGTGAAGAGCGATGTCCTCAAGAGCGGCAAGGTCAGTTACGATGCCAACAGCCACACACTCTATCTCTACAATGTCGTCATCGAGTCAACCGACAAGAACATTATCCCCATCAGCTCTTACAGTGGCTCTGCGCTCAACATCTCGCTTTCGGGCAAGAACACCTTGAGAACCGTGAGTGGAGCCAACGCCCTCTTTCTTTGGGACTCTAGGAACCAAGCGAACAGCAAGCAGGGCTCGTTCGACGACGCCAGTGCCGCTGGCCCGAAGCGCACCCGCTCGCTCAACGACCAGAGTCTCACCCTTTTCAGCGGCTCGGGCTCGCTCAGCATCACCCGAGGCAACTTCAACACCAACAAGGACCTGCGCATCTCTGAGACCACGCTCACCGTTGAAGGCAACCTGCAGGGCAACGGCTATCACTACCCCGGTCTGGAAATCATCAGGGCGAACGTTGAGGCTGGCTCGCTCAGCGGCTTCGAGTCGTTCAAACTCACCGACTGCGTGATTCAGCAGCCCAGCGGGGCCACCTACGTTGAAAGCAAGAAGGCCATGAGCACCACGGGCAAGGTGGTCATCAGCAACTATAAAGAGTACGACATCTGGGTGGCCGGCACACAGGTGACCACCCTCAATGCTGCGAATGTGGAGAGTCCTTACCTGACCGAAGGCACTATCTGGTATGATGCCAATGCCAAGACGCTCTGTCTGCGCGACATTTGGCTGCAAACCGAGTACAGCGAGGAAAACTGGCATCAGAAAACAGCCTTGATGGTCAATCCTTTGGACGTTAGAACCATCAAGATTTATGGCGCTTGCACCATCTCGTCAGGCGATTATGTTTCACTCTACATCACTGGCGGCAACACCACCACGAGTCTGCCCACTGTCACCATCCAGGGCGTGGGTGAATCCAGCCTTTACATCATGTATGGCGAAGGTTCGCGGCGCTTTATCCAGCCCGCCATCTCCTTAGACAACGTCAACCTAGTCATCGAGGACTTGCCCTATGTCTATCTCAGTGGAGCCGAGGCTGCCATCTCGGGCAACCCCAACACCACCACCCACCAGCTGGCGTTCAAGAACTGCTCCGTGCAGTTGAGCTCCAACGACGTCATTCTGCATAACATCACCAAGCTGACGCTCGATGGTGTCGTCATCGCCGATCCCAGCGGTGCCAAGTTCAACAGTACCAAGAAAACCATTGTCGATGGTCAGGGAAATCCCGTGAGAATCTACTGCATGATAGACAAGAAGGAAAACCAGCAAGACGAATTCCTCCTTTCGTTGATGGCCGCCGGCGTAGGCGTGCCATGGCCTGTCACCGATTATACTTGGGACTTTGTTGAAGCCGCACGTGAAGAAGGCTATCTGCTCAACGGCGACATGGAGTATGACGGCAACACCAACACGCTGACCATTACCGATGCAGATATCGTTACCGACTTTGGCGGCATCTACTCGTGGTCAACAAAGCCGTTCACCCTCAAGGTGGTGGGCAACTGCTCCGTCACCGCCAACTCGGCAGCCGTGGGTGCATGCTCCGACTTCACCATCGTGGGCGACGGGGCCGACAAGAGTTCGCTCACCGTGGTTTCCAACGAGGACTTCGCCGTGTGGACATGGGGATCGACGCTCACCGTCAAGGACATCACGCTCGATGCCACCGGCAAACAGTACGGGCTCTATGGCTTCGGCTACGTGAAACTGTTCGTCGAGGGTTCCAACATCTCGGCACAGTGTACCGACTTCATGGGCGCAAAGGGCGCTCGCTATGCGCCGAAAGTGTTCAAGGCTCGCAACTTCGAGAATGGTGAAAACGCCATGCGCGAACCTCAGCTGCCCGTGGGCAAACTGTCGCCCGAGACGTCTTCGACGGGCATTCCCGCTGCCGCCATCTGCGACTTCGCTGAAATGACCCCCTCCGACGGCACCGTGCTCCCCGTCCAATACACCTACGACACCAAGGTCAAGGCACTGGTCGATGAGAGCGGCGAACCTGCCTTCACCATGCATGCCACCAACGGCATTGCCGAAATCACCCACACCGTGCCCACATCAATGCGCACCTACACCCTGCAGGGCGTACGCACCACCGACACCACGCAGAAGGGCATCTACATCATCAACGGCAAGAAGGTGGTGAAGAAGTAGCAGCGCTCTGGCACTCACCTCTTGATTCAACCCATCGGGCTCACGCGTCGCAGCGTGAGCCCGATTTGCTTTCTTCGCGGCCGCAAAACGCAAAGGAAGCCTCGGGCATTGTGATAATGTTTGTAAAAATCGGCTCGGAAAAGAAAAAAAGACTTACCTTTGCATGAAAACCCAATCCATTCGTCTATATTTAAACATGAACGAGCAAGAACGCATTCTCGAGCTGCGCCGTGAACTCCACGAGCACAACCACCGATACTACGTGTTGAACCAACCCACCATCAGCGACCAGGACTTCGACTTCCTCATGCACGAGCTGCAGGATTTGGAGGCGCGCCACCCCGAGCTCTACGACCCCAACTCGCCCACGCAGCGCGTGGGCAGCGATTTGCAGGCCGAGTTCCGGCAGGTGGAGCACAAGTATCCCATGCTCTCGCTTTCCAACACCTACAACGAGCAGGATGTGGCCGAGTGGTACGACAGCGTCAGCCGCGGCCTTGAGGGCGAGCCCTTCGAAGTGTGCTGCGAGATGAAGTACGACGGTCTCTCCATTTCGCTCACCTACGAACACGGACAACTGGTGCGCGCCGTCACCCGTGGCGACGGTGTGCGCGGCGACGACGTGACGCAGAACGTCAAGACCATCCGCAGCATTCCGTTGGTGCTGAAGCGCAATGGCCAAGGGCCCGAAGCCGACCCAACCCGTGCCAACGGAGGGACGGAGCCGACGCCTTTTCCCGACTCGTTCGAGATTCGCGGCGAAATCCTGCTGCCCTGGCGCGAGTTCGACCGCATCAACCGCGAGCGCGAAGAAGCCGGCGAACCGCTCTTCGCCAACCCGCGCAATGCGGCCAGCGGCACGTTGAAGAGCCTCGATTCGCGTGTGGTGGCCAGCCGCCGTCTCGATGCCTATCTCTACTACCTGCTGGGCGACAACATCCCCGGCGACGGCCACTACGAAAATCTGGAGGCTGCCCGGCGGTGGGGATTCAAGATTTCCGAGGGAATGAAGAAAGTGAGCTCGCTGCAGCAAATCTACGACTTCATCAACCATTGGGACACCGAGCGCAAGAACCTGCCTGTGGCCACCGACGGCATCGTGCTCAAGGTCAACTCGCTGCGCCAGCAGCGCCACCTTGGCTTCACCGCCAAGAGCCCGCGCTGGGCCATCGCCTATAAGTTCAAGGCCGAGCGCGCCTGCACACGTCTGCTGGGCGTCACCTATCAGGTGGGGCGCACAGGAGCCGTCACCCCCGTGGCCAACATGGAGCCCGTGCAGCTGGCCGGCACCACCGTCAGACGTGCCACGCTCAACAACGAAGACTTCATCCGTTCCTTCGACCTGCACATCGGCGACTTTGTCTATGTGGAGAAAGGCGGCGAAATCATTCCCAAGATTGTGGGCGTCGATCTCGACCAGCGCCCCATCATCGCCCAGCCCGTACAGTTCATCACACACTGCCCGGAGTGCGGCGCCCGTCTGGTGCGCTACGACAGTGCCGACAGCAAGGGCACAGCCACGGCCGCCTGGTATTGTCCCAACGACGCTGGGTGCCCCCCACAAATCAAGGGGCGCATAGAGCATTTCATCTCGCGAAAGGCCATGAACATCGACTCGCTCGGTCCCGAAACCATCAGCGAGTACTATCGCCGCGGACTCATCCACAACGTGGCCGACCTCTACCGCATACAGGTGCAGGACATCAACGGCGACGGAAGCCGCGAGCGGTCGGCCCGCAACATCGTCAACGCCATCGACCGTTCGCGCCAGGTGCCCTTCGAACGGGTGGTGTTCGCCCTGGGCATCCGTTTCGTCGGCGAGACGTCGGCGCGGTTGCTCGCCCGCCACTTCAAGAGCATGGACGCGCTGGCCACCGCCACCGTAGATCAGCTGCAAGCCGTCGAAGGCATTGGGGCGGTCATCGCCCAGAGTGTGGTCGATTATTTCCAGTCGCCCCAAAACCAGGCCATCCTCCAGCGGCTGCGCGACGAAGGCTTGCAGATGCAGCTCAGCAGCGAGCAGATGGAGGCGCAGAGCGACCGGCTCAGCGGGCTGAGCATTGTCATCAGCGGCGTTTTCGCCCGTCACAGCCGCGACGAGTACAAGTTGCTCATCGAGCAGCACGGCGGCAAAAACGTGGGCAGCATCAGCGGAAAGACCTCTTTCATTCTCGCTGGCGACAACATGGGGCCGTCGAAGCTCCAGAAGGCCCAGAAACTGGGCATACCCATCCTCTCCGAAGACGAATTCCTCGAGAAATATGGATTGTAGCTTTCAGTACACCCATTAGTCCCATTGGCCCCATTGGTCCCATAAGTCCCATAAGCCCCATAAAAATCTAAAGAAATCCCCATGAACATCATCGTATCCCAAGAGATAGAAACCGTTTGCCCCGGATTTGTCGGGGTGGCCGTCGAGGCACAAGTGCGCAACACACCGTTCTGCCCTGAATTGTGGCAGGACATCAACGCCCTGGTTGCTGAATACAGAAACTCCCTGACGCCCACCAGCATCAAAGAGCAGATTCCCGGCATCGCCGCCACGCGGCGAGTCTATAAAGCCTGTGGCAAAGACCCCAGCCGCTACCGTCCGTCGGCCGAGGCGCTCATCCGCCGTGTGCTGCAAGGCAAAGACCTCTATCAGATCGACACGCTCGTCGATCTCATCAATTTGGCCAGCATGCGTTTCGGCTACAGCATCGGCGGTTTCGATGCCGACAAGTTCGTTGGCGGCACCCTCACCCTGGGCATCGGACGCGAGGGCGAACCCTACGAGGGCATTGGCCGCGGCATCATCAACATCGAGGGCATGCCCGTCTATCGCGACGAACAGGGTGGGGTAGGCACACCCACCAGCGACAACGAACGCACCAAAATCACCCTCGCCACCACCCATCTGCTCACGCTCGTCAATGGCTACGACGGCAACGAAGAGCAGGTCATGGCCAACGCCGCCTTCATCCAGCAGCTGCTCCGCCAATACTGCGACAGCGACGGAGGCGTCTGCACGGTGTATAAATAGATGGTTTACGGTTGACAGTTTACAGTTTACAATTCACCCTCAATCCCTGCGTAAAGAGACTGAGGGTGAATTGTTCATTTATGTACTGTCAACCGTAAACCGTCAACCGTCAACCGTAAACTGTCAACCGTCAACCGTAAACTGTCAACTGTCAACTGTCAACCGTCAACTGTCAACTGTAAACTGTCAACCGTAAACTATTAAATGATGAACTCCCTGATGAGTTTCTCGTCGGCGGCAGTCCAGCGTAGCGTCAGCAACTCGTCGGCAGGGAGCCACTGGTAGTCCAGGTGCTCCAACAGCTTGAACTTCTCGTCGCCACCCATGCAGCGGTAGGCCGTGAGCGTGATGCTGAAGTCCTCGTAGTCATAGTCCACAGTGCCGATGCGTCGGCCCACAAAGAGGTCCCAGTCCATTTCCTCCTTTATCTCGCGCACAAGCGTCTCGTGGTGGCTTTCGCCCGGTTCCACCTGTCCGCCGGGAAACTCCCAGTGCTCCGAGATGTACATGTACTTCGAGCGGCAGCGCTGCATGCACAGATACTTTCCGTCCTTCACGACGACGGCTGCCACCACGTCATAGTGTTTCTTCTCCATTTCCTGTTTTTTTCTTACTTAAGTTTCGCAAGCTCTCAACTTTTTGTAGTTCAAGAAGTTCAAGTAGTTGCAAGGAGTTCAAGACAATAGCTTTATTCTTGTTT
>OCTX012263267.1_pt1 | contig 74325 bp, 54 predicted proteins | sample 1539691 | NCBI WGS metagenome assembly OCTX01 (sample SAMN02144231, study PRJEB22623) | gut metagenome | biome: sheep rumen | host: Ovis aries | place: New Zealand
GTACGATTGGGTTTATGTACGATGTACGCGACCTTTCGTCCTTTTACTCCTTTGTACATCCTTCGTACATCGTACATTTGTCCTTCGTACTTCAGCGCATCTTAGTGCTGCCCGTCGTACGCTGCCATCTCCAGGCTCCACAGATAGCTCCGCATCGATTGCTTACCGCCGGCGGTGTCCTTCTGAGCGCGGTACGCGGCTTGGTCAGCCGAGATCTTCGAGACGTCCTGCATACGGGCGGCGACCGACGGCTACCATCTGCTCGTCTTTGCGACGGATGGCAACCACCGAGGGTTCATCTACTACAATCTGTCCATCCACGATGATAATCGTGTTAGCAGTACCCAGGTCAATAGCTATTCTTCTGTGTGAACATAGTTTGTGGTGTTTTAGTTTCGATTACTCTTATTCCATTCGGGGAACATCATCATTTGTTCTAACATGGCGGCGTTACCGAAGAGCGCACCGTAACGGGAGATATTATCGATGCCGGCCAGATCAATTAACACACCTTGCGCCAAGATGTCATCCGGATGGTCTTCTATATGCAGGATGATGATATGGGCTACTTGTTTTCGCATGAAGTTATAGTGCAAGTTGGGTATGTACGACCACGTAGAGGCACCTATTAGCGTGCTTACACTTGCTCGCCATGTGCGCCACATTTCGGACAAATACGGGCTATACCGACGCGGATTGAAAAACTCGCAATACAGCACAGCTGAGCCATTGAGGAAATGCGCATGAGTCGAATCGGAATGAGCGAACTCGATGGCATACATATGCCGTTCTTCCGGAGTCTCAGCCAGATACATACGGGTCAACAACTCCTGTTGATAGCCCTTGTATGATGTTCCGCGCAGGGCAACCACAGAATCAAAATCATTGAAAAACGGCGTTCTGTTCACATACGAGAGATACGCCTCGCGAGAGTTCTCCAGCGAGGGATTTACCTTCTCGGTAAGATATTCAAATAGGTGGTCCGAAGCAGGCCCAATCTTGTCGAAATCTCTATCCGGCATACAGCGAAGATACGATTCCATGCCATTGCGTAATAGCCGAACCAGACGGCGTAGCGTATCATTTTGGATGATCGTATAATCCAACTGGGCAACATGATCCGCCACAAAGGAATAGACGTTCGCATCATCTTCACCAAAGCGTTCCGCGGTCTCCTTGTCGCTATAGAGGTCATGGAGCATGATCAGGGCGTTATAGTAGTCGGCATAGTCACGCGCTACCGGGTTATCTCCTGTATAGATGACAGACTGCAGTTGGGTACAGCTGGATAGCGGCTCCGTTTCATCATCCGGTTCATCGTCGAAGCATCTCTCAGGGATAAAAGCAGAAATATCCACAGAATCAGATAAGATGTCACAGGCATAATCGCCCCGAGGGGACACAAACCATCGTGCTTCTTGGTTAATGGAAGGTTGTCTGTTGCACGCATTCAACATGATGGATAGCACTACAACGAGTGCATAAGATAAGAATTTGTTCATAGTTGTATATTATTAATAATCTCCTGCAAGGTCTTCTTCAGCTCCCTTCTTACGATTCTCACTACCCATATCGTCCAATCCAGCTGAGGCATCACATCCTGCGCTTCGAGCACGTGACTCAGATAGCGCACATGGATGGCGTCATTATTATCTATCAAAAATGCCAAATCCGGGAACTTGCATGCCAAATCATTGCAGACCCAAAGCCTTTCAAAGGGTGGTATCTCCTTCATCAATTTGTTCTTAAGTTTAAACCACAGGCACACACGCGTATATGCATTATCAGACGGTTCATCCATGTGATATAACGTCAAACTCACATTGCCTTTATGGAGATCTAACTTATTTTCGCCCTCCACTTTTCCATGAAAACCGGCTGCTTTCAGTATCGGTTCCACTTGTGCATAAAAACCAGGTATCATCATATTTTTCAATACATGAACTTATTTATAAAAGGAGTCAATGACTTTCATGATAACGACTCCGCAAATGATGAATATAAACATTGCAAGTAACATATCATTCCCCCTTTCTACCCCAAATGATATACCATAACGTAAAAGCAATCAGTCCGGTCAGTATATGATACATAATGGTATGCACTGGTTCGTGTCGTGCGCAACTTCTAGTTTGGTTATACTGTATTTGCATTGGCCATAAAAAAACTCTCCAATAGCATTTTTACTATTAGAGAGTTTTGACAGATTCAAATCTATCACTGAATGATTAAAAAAAATAATACGTTCTATATCCTTCGTTACAAATCGAATGAATAATCATCAATATACATCTTTTATCTAAGTTGCTCTATAGTACGTAGTTGATCTTCATAATTTTTGATAGACTGATTTATCATTTTTTTGTAATTCGTAATAGCATAGGTTACTGTTGCAAAATTACTAACTTCCTGTTCCCAAATACGATATTCACTATTAAATGTTTGGGGGTTAATTAATTGATATATCTTAAAATTCTCCGCAATAAAATCTTTTGCTACAGGTGGGATCTTAGTTTCATCAACTTTTGTATTTTTAAACGATGAAAAAAATCCAATAACTCCGAAGAAAGCAAATGGAAGCAAAATAGCTAACGCCCATCCCCATCCCCCTGATGATATATCACGAAAAGGAACATCATCTTCGAATATAACAGCACTATATACTCCTCCCAACAATAGTATGCAAAAAACACCTAAAATAAAATAAACAATCTTCTTCCCACGTATATTACTACAATTCTTAATGTAACCCTCCTTTTCTAATATAAATGTCTTATCATGACTCACAACTTCAAAAAAATGTTTGCGTCTTTCTTCAAAAAGTTCGACTAATTGCTTTTTTTGAACTAAATTATCAAGGTTCTTTCGAACGCTTAAATATTGTTTATTCCAAGTGTTATTCGAAGATAGTAAATTCGCTCCGCACTTGGGGCAAAATTTGGCATCATCAGGGATACCCGTCATATTACATTTTGGACACTTCATACTAAATTAGATTTGACAATTGCCATTCATATTCTTATAAGCTTTTTCTCCACAACTCCTTATCAATAAATCCCGTAATTCTATAATTCATATCAAAATAGGTCGTTTTTTGAATACAGGCTTTCTTATGTCCTGTACGTTGAGAATTCCATTCAACTGTTATCTTGTATGTAGCAACATATCCATCATCATATGGTTTTACACTTAAATCGGCCGGCATTGACAATTCATAATAATCGTAATTATCAAGAAATTGCTTGATGGCAGTTGGAATATCTGATGCTTTTCTTTTAGTATCCCAATTCACATAGGGATGAATTTCTGAAGCGAATAGAGTTGATAATGTTGATTGATTTCCACTTTTACTACAACCTTTTGATAAACGAAACAAAATTGATTGAATAGTATTCTGTGCATTTGCAGATTGATTATTTGAAGGACAATAATCACTCTGTACACTCGTTGCTTGCTGTATTGTAGTTTGTGATACCGCACTCGAACTATAAGAGCCTTTCTCTGGTCTAGTCAAAAGCACAACCATCCCAAAAATTACTACTACTAAAACTACAATGATGGTTACATATTTTCCTCCGGAAGAATTAGATGTCGATTGCGATGGATTAACTTGCGCAAAAGGTGTTCCACATTTCGCACAGAATTTTGCTTCATCGGGATTAAGTTCCCCACATTTTGAACAATATTTCATTTTTTTATAAAATTTTTTCAACTTCAAGTTTAAAATCTTTACTAGGTATAACTGGTTTCGTTTGTTTGAGGTATATATTTTTCTTTTTTGCAATTCCTATTAATAAATCTCTATCCGACGCAGAAATATTATGTCCCATGATGATCCCTTGTAGTTTTTTGGCATTCCAGGGGATAGCATATCCATTTGCAAGTTTATCTGCATCTTTATGGAGTTTATAGTAAATATCTCCAAGAAAAATTCTGCTTTCTGCTTCAGTTTCCCAGATGTTTTTTTCTTTCAATGATAGTAAGTACGCAAATAGGCGCTCTTCATCCTTTGGATCCTCAAGGAAATCTTCAATCCTATGACTTCCTGAGCGAGTGGAAATTTCAATTTCTGTATTGGGGTTATTCAAATCGGGTAAGGTATTGAAATAATGTACATCATAAAATTTTGGTGGGACACCAGTTGTTGCCCCATCTATTATTCGTTCATCATCAAATTCCAAACACCACCCTTGATAGGAATTCGCATATAAAGCCCACATGTGTTTGTTAAGGGAATCAGACGTAAAACAACAAACAGCATAATCTTTTGCCTTTACATAATAGCTCTCAATGTCACCATATTTGCGAATGAGAGCCTTTTTGAAATCCGGGAATAGTTCAATAACTCTAGCGCAAATGTCAAAAGGATCATTCAATATCTTGGCTTTAGAGAACCAAAAATAACCATTCATCAAAGCATCCCTATTATTATCATTGGGAGCATAGTATTTATAGACAGAAGCCATAACTTTTAGGTTAATAAGATACTATTTTTGTGTTTATAAAAATGAATTACTAAAAATCTATAATTACTAGTCATATTACCTAAGTTGTTCTAATGAATGCAGTCTAATATCAAGATCATTGATTGAACAATCTAAATCATTCTTGTATGCCAATATTCTGTTCATCATACCTACCTGATTGTTAACCTCTTGTTCCCAAATACAAAATTCATCATAATCGCTATATTCTCCATTCAATTTTTCAGGGATTATTAATTTATATATCTTATAATTCTCCTGAATAAAAGTTTTTGCTAAAATAGGAATCTCAGTTGTATCTATTTTGAATGTTTCATTATATTTCATATAGAATATAAGAGCACCGACAAGAGTATAGGGACATATAGATAACGGAATAAGAAATGGCATATCAACCTTTATAAAAAAAGGCGCGATCAATGCTCCACCACACAAGATGGCGCATAATAAACATAAAATTAAATAAATAGGTCTCTTCCTAAGTATTTTTTTTCGGTTTAAAATATAATTATCCCTTTTAAATATAAATGACTGATCATGATCCATCACTTCAAAAAAACGTTTTCGTCTCTCTTCAAAAAGTTCGACTAATTGCTTTTTTTGAACCAAATCATCACGATTCTTTTTATCGCTTATATATTGTTTATCCCAAGCTTTCTCGGTAGATAGTAAATTCACTCCACATTTTGGACAAAATTGGGCATCATCAGGGATGTCGGTCGCTTTACATTTCGGATTTGGACATGTTTTCATATATATAATATATTAGTTCCGTTCTTAAATATATACCGCCAGCCAATTTGGTTTAACCTAAAGCAACTCCATTCTAGCCCAATAATCATTTATCATTGGAAAGATATATTGTTTAGCATATTCTACAATTTGTTTGGCTTGCCGATAATCCATAGAAGAACATAAAATTTTGTCTACATCATGCTTTTTCGTTAGTCGATTACGCCAATTCTCAATTTTTGTTGCGCAAATAGGATCATTATAGTCCTGCATAAGTTGTTCCGCATAACTATATCCCTGTTGTTGTAACTTACCCATTCTCTTGACATAATTATGATACTTTTACTTTTGCGGGGATTAATACCATGTCATCAATAGCAATGCCAACTCGCAAGATAGATTCGATAGGGGTTCCTTCTTCTACCAACGAGAATGGAACCGGTGTGTGACGGCGGGAATCGAAGGAGAGCTCGTTATTGATAGGTGTGCAACCTTTGGTAAGGCTAAGGGTTGTAATAATCTGCGCGGAGATGTCCTCCGCTAAATCTTTGGCTTCGCCTGTGGGCATTTGTTTCCCCATCTGGTCATACATTTTTACCAACTCTGCTAACTTTTGGCATAATGTGATAAACACATCTACAGAAGGAGTCTGCGCTCTCCGATAACGCGGAGTGATGCACAATTTACCATTATAATCGTTATTCTTTCTCATAGTCAATCTATAGTTTTCCATATGAACTTGCCGCATACCGGGCAATCTCTTGCATTTTCGGATCCAGAAGGCGCATCGCTTTTCCTTGCCAGAACATCTGCCGTTGCATTTTCTGTTCTACGGACAATTGCGGTTTTGTTCCATACATACCAAACAATTCACATAATTCAGCATAATTATCGCCCCATCGATCCTTATATCGTTGTACCTCTTGCAACATTTTGTAATCGATATTCAGATTCTGAATCTCATTCTCCAGTTGCTCTAACGGCCCCACCACATCTCCCTTGATTGAGTGCTCAATACGTTGGATTTCCGATTCAGATTTTACATTACTTCGTATAAACGCAAGCAACTCTTCTGCATTGGCACTATCATAGGGACGAATCCTATTATTGATTAAGGTCGACCATTCTACTGATTTCTTCGCAGTACGTTTAAGGCGGTACAGCGCATCATTTCGTATTTGCCAAATAATATTTCTTAGTTGCGCCAACAAGATGGTACATTTGATAGCTTTAGCGCGAGCAAAGAATTGGTCTTGCAACACTTGTTTGACTTCCTCGAAATTAGAAAGAGTCAATAGTTGTTGCCTTGCATCCTCTGCAGAAGATGCACTATATAGTGTTTTTACGATAACTCGGAATACGCCCCAAGGCATATCGTCTTTCATTTGTTGACGAACTTCCGCGGTTATCAAATTCGGATGTTTCTTTACCAAAGCCGCATCGTACTTGCCTTCCCACGCTTCTTGTGAGCGACATAAATATGTATTGAAGATATCTTCGGGTATTGCTTTTAGTATTCTTTGCCAATTCTCAAATTTAGTAGTGTATTTGTGGATAGCATCATATAGGCTGGCAGAAACCGGCATAACTCCGCTTAATTGGTCTTTGAGGCTATTGGCTACATATTCTGCTTGATCCTTGCTATTATAAAGGGTGTTTTCTTCCTCATCAATACGAGATATAACACCTATGGCATTAAGAGCAGAAGCTCCATCACATGCTTGTTGGAAATTGTCGAGGAATTGCTTGTTGCTTTGATTAGCGACCGCTCCTACCAGATAAATGACTGCATCTGCTTTTTTGACCAAATCTTTGGTTTGCGCATCATGCTCTTTGCGCAATTCATCTCGCGCAAAACCAAAAGCACTTTCCGCAGCTTCTTGATGTTCGTCGACCACAGCATCCGTACCCGGTGTGTCCACTAAGTCTATATCTAATAAGATAGGATTCTCTATCGCTCGTTCAAAATAGAGTATTCCTTTGCTGAGCGCCATTGTTTTGGCATCATTACCTTGGAAAGAGTCCATGAACTCTTGGCTTTCATATGACACATTTCCATTCTTATAGACTACTTTAATTGGCCTATTGGGATCAGCCGGTTTGCCATAAACGAAACGATTGATAGTTGCAGTAGTTTCAGTAGTACCAACCAATGCCAATTGCTCGCCAAGTAGCGTATTGATGAATGTACTCTTTCCTGCTTTAACACGTCCACCTATAGCCAATGTACATTTGGTATGCACATTTCGAGCGAGTTTATTGATCTCATCCAAATACCCAGCACTATTTGGCAGTTCACGAATAATCTCTGAACTACGATTTAGAATATCTAATGTGCGTTGTTCAATCGGATTCATGGCTTATACGAGAAATTAGGTTTACCACAAAACATACATACCTTATGCGAAGTAAAGATTCTATGACCACAATGAATACAATAACATTCCTTAGGAGATTGTGGTTTTGATGGTTCTTGTTTAGGCGTTACGGGTTTCGAAGACAATGGTATGAGTATTTGCGTAGCAACAGAATACATTGCTCCAACTGCCACCGCTATGTCATTGTTGCCGGTGGTAACTATCTTTACATTACTACCAAGCAATTCTTTCATTGCTGATTGTACTTGCGGCAAATTTGAACTACCGCCTATCAGGATAGCATGTGTTAACGGAAGCTTCTTTTGCTTGATTTCATCAACAACGTTTTTTACGAGGGCTATGGTTTTATCAATAATCGGTTTTGTTAAACGTTCAAAATCTTCAACCGAGAAAGTCCGTTTTACATTTCCTATACCGGGGATATATTCACTTATTTCATCTGAAATCAAAAAGCCTTTACTTATTTGCTCTTTTCTACGACGACAACGATATAGGAAGGCAATATCAACTTCGTTGTCATTCCCGATAGACTTATTCTTGTATGCTTTGACATATTTGTCCCAATCTTCATATAACGATCTATCTATATCATCACCACCGCAGTGGGCGTCACCTCGTGGTACTACAGGCATATGTAAATCACCATCGTTTTCAACCTGAATATACGAAACATCAAATGTTCCGGCGCCGAAGTCATATACCAACAACCCTTTACATGTCTTGGGAACAGTTCCTGATTTGATAGCATAGATTGCAGCAGAAAGTGGTTCTTCTAACAAATTTACCTTCTTAAAACCGGCTAAAGCCGCAGCATGTTTCAATATATCTTTCTTCCATTCTTCGAATTGAACTGGATGGGTTAGAACAGCTTGGTCAATGGACTCATTTATAGGACAAGAGATAGCGACCTCATCTTTAATTTTCCTTAAGATAAGAGAGATTAAATCGGCATCCGAATACGTTTTGCCGGGTCGTATCCATTGCTGATCTTTTCGGATATTGGTTTTAATACTGGTATAAAAATTACTTAACATAGCATCTCTTTCTTTTTGAGAAAGAGACGTATTTGCAGATAGTTCTTCCAACTGCATATAAGGACCAGATCCAACAAAGGACTGTTCTTTCGCATTGAATGCTATAATGGATGGTAGTTTTTCACTACCGCAATCCTTAAAACGCACTGCTTCTGGTTTTCCTATATTAGGATTTATCCATGAAGCAGAACAGAAACTCGTACCAAAATCTATTCCTATTGTTGCCATATTATTTGTTTGCTTGGGCGAATTCAGTTAGTAATGCTTTTGTACTACATAGATTGTCATAAATCGGCTTCCATTGTTGTTGAATTTGCGTACATTCTGCTGTTAGTTTCTTTCGTTTTGCAGCATCTGCTTGCGCACGTTCTTCCAATAGAGCCGTTTGTTTATCCAGGTTATTTTTGTGAAGATCTATCAGTTTCTGCAGCGCTTCAGTATTGAAACGCTGAATGGCATCTTCTGTTGCTTGCAAGCGGGTTAAGTTTCCCTTTGTAGGCTTTACAAGAAAATCATCATGGATGTACAGATAGCATTTATTTAGATGTTCTTTCAGTTGCTGTTTCCATTGCTTTATATCAGCATCTTGTTTTACGATGGTTCCTAAGCCAATTCCCAACAGAGCACCAATAACTGCTCCAAATACGGGAAGAGCCAAGAGAGAAAAAGCGAGTGATGTGAGACCAAATGCTGTAGCTCCTGTAAGATAAACATTTCGTCCGGTAATAATAGAATCCGCAAACGTACGCTCCTTTTGAGTAAATGCTTCTACCTTGACTACCGACTCATTTTCAATCTCTTTCATAAAGGTATTACAATCATTCAATATACCTTCAACCTCTCCTTCGCAGCGCTGCACAATTTCTTTCCACGCTTTGCCATACGCATCCGCCAAACGTCCTCCCATGGAACGAGACAATGCTCCCGCCTCATCACGAGAACTAAGTTTTTCTATTTCCTCTAACATATTTTTGTATATCGGATGTGTCTGGCTAAAGAGAGAACGGACATTATTTTCTAATCCCCGTAATTGAAGTTTTACGGTCTCATTTATCTGCTGTACTTTGCCTCCGTTAGGTCCCCATTCTTTGACAAACTCTTGCTGTTTCCTTTGTTTTTGTTCAACCAACTCTTTTGCCACTGAACTTGACATTGCCGATTTCTGTAACTCGTCCAAGGTTTGCATCACATGGGTATTATAGCCATTTAATGCATTAAATATAGATGTATTTATGTCTAATCCTATGGTATTATAAATCATGGTAAGTAACGATTCTCGAATCGCTTCGAACTTACTCATCTCCAGCAATAGTTCATCTTGTTCTTTCGTGGCATCAAAAAGCAGCGTACTCGCAACAGGCAGGATGGTAATATTACCCATTGCTGTTTGTTTGGCGAGAGGAGCAAGGATTGCTTGGTCGCGACTAATCATTGTCTGTATTACGCCCTCATCGTAGTTATCTGCCTTTGTCATTACGAATAAGATTCGTTTTGTGACTTTCAGCGCTCTTTCGATGAATGCTTTCTCTTGAGCCACAATGGGATTCTTCGGGTCAATGATAAAGATGACCGCAGCAGCTTTGTTTAGGTAGTTGCGTGTTATCTGCTCATGGGCAGCATATACCGCACCGAGGCCCGGAGTATCTACAAGTGCTACCGATTTAGGTAAAGCAGGAATGGGGTGTTTGACTTCAATGTAATCCAATTGGTGGTCTATAAAAATAGGTTCACCATACAAGTCGGCATCTACCTGCGAACCATATTTGGATAGTTCGGCTTTGCTGATAGGCTGACGTGTGCCATCCGTAAAGACAAGGTTATATTCCTCTATATCGCTATTGATAATACGGCAGACTTGAGAGGTGGCTACTTGCGTATTTGTAGGTAGTACTTCTTCTCCCATTAGTGCGTTAATGAAGGAGGATTTTCCTTTCTTAATTTCACCACAAACCACCACATCATATTGCTCTTGTGCAAGTAACCTGCCGACCGTTGCAAATGAAGTGTCCGGAGCAGGCAGAAGCGAACTATGAAAGTTCGTCATTGATGAGTATGTACCCTGTAAAAGAGTTCTGATATTTTGTAACTGCTGTTCTAAAGAAAGTCTATCCATATCTTTTAAATTAAGAAGGAGTCAAACATACTATCCCAATCATCCCCAGTCCATTCATTAGTGTCCAATCCGTTCCATGCATAATTGTCAAACGAATCATAGACATGATACATATGATCGAATGTGTTATGCCAATCATCATAGGTCAATAGGTCCGGGATTTGATGATCGAAATAATCATCCATACGCGGCACCATATTGTATGCAAAGACATCATAAGGAATATTGCCTATTGATGGGATATGACCGATAGAATAATCGAAGTTAATCATTTCATGATTGTAGATACCATTATGATAAGACAAAGCAGGAGCCTCATCTGTTGCAACCATAAAGCATGCAGAATCATGCCATGCATCTAGGAACTGCGCAATCGGATAGGATCTCGCCACATCTCCTGTTCCAGGATCGGTTATTATGACGCGTGTATCAAAGGGATTGGAAGTGTCGATACCCGTTACGATGAGTGCATGGTTGGCTTGTTCTCCGAAGAGATCATTGTAGAATGAAGGTCGCCATAACTCATCTGCATCAACGCCTACGATAATCTTGTGACCTTGTGCCAATTCAAACACCAAATCGTAGATAGTAGCGTTTGTTTTGCTATGTGTGCCCACTCCGTGATCTTCCAATAAACTGCCTACATCCTGGGGATTGCTACCCATACCGGGAATATAGTAGCCTTTGGTTGTGGCTTCCAATGTCAGAATCTCTTCTGGTATATCCATTCCAAAAGAATGCAGAATGATTTGCTGCGACTTGATGGCACAAGTGTCACTCTGATGTTGGATAATGTCGTGACTCATTCCGTTAGGAAATGGAGTTACATCGCCAATGATAGAATTTGTATGCATATCTGCTGCACTAAAATAATGATCATCCATAAAATCCATTGCCATTTCGCCGGCCTGGAGTTCGCTACCCACAGGGAATGTGTCATTGTCCGCAATGGGCAAAGAGGCTACGTCGGACAAAATGCTATCGAATCCAGGTTGGGTCATTACAGAATTAACCATCTCTAGCTCTTTTGCAGAGAGTGTATTGCCCTCCATATAAGCCCCCATCAATTCAGCAACTTCCGGTGTGATGTTCATTTTGCTCATAATAAACCCTCCTTCTTTAACGCAGTAATAAATTGTTTCTTGGCTAATAAATGCTTGTTGTAGTAATTATCCATCGTCATTCCTAGTTTTTCAGCAGTTTCTTCGTTCGAGTACCCTTTAAGGTACTTGAGACGAATCAAGTCGCGATATCTTACATTCGGCATCATCTGCAACACTAATTCCAAATCACTGCGGTCACAATCAGTAGCCTTTTCAGAGAGAGAGTCAGCAATCTGGGTAAATCTATCACTATCATCCAAAGAATCTTCAAAAAATTCACCTTTCTTCTTGAATAGTTGGTGACAATAGGTCTGTGCAACTATCTTCAGCCATTTCATGAGAGAACAACGGAAAGAGAAATTCTGCATATACGAGCGCTGAGTAATCGGATTTGGTAACATTAGATAGAGATAAATCTCATTGATGAATTCGACACATGTCTCGCAGTCCGTATAGTACTTATCGAAGCACGCCCTGAATAACGGTTCGCACTTCCGGTAAAAATATGCCTCTGTAATGCTTCTGTCGCGCGCCAAGAGAGCCGCAACAATCTCACGGTCAGACATTGAGTTTATTTTCGACATTATTGCATTCATAAGAACCTACTTTCGATTAACGACTTTCGTTTCCGAATAGTTTTTTCACAAACTCATGAGCCATCATAAACCACATCGCTATTGATTGAAAGATCACGTCACTATCTCTCTTGAAAAGTGCAACAAGTAATATGAAAGGAAGATATAGCAACGTGCAGAACGTCGCAATACCCGCCAACGCATAAGCTGCTATTGCTATTGCCAGTTTTAGCAGATACCAAATGAGAACTATCGGTACAAATATGCAACCATCGTTATGTCTACTCATATCTCTATTTGTTATCTTATTATTCTCTTTTTGGATTTTCGGCACACTCCGCAATTTGCCTGCAAAGATACAACTTTTTTTTCACATATGCAAAAAAATATCACCAAATCTGGCAATTTTAGCATATTTTGATACATTAAGGCTCAAATTGGGGTTCTCTTGCTTCCGGATATATACAAAAAAATTCACTAAAATCTTATCCTCCAATGACTTTTCTTCCTCACTGCCTACTTTTGGCAGTTTGAAGCAGTACTTTTGCAGCGTCATTTTGACAAGCGTCCACCAACAAAAAAGCATGGACGATTTCTTGTCCATACTCTGAGGCCCTGAGACTGCCTATGTCAATGAAGCAAGAATCGTCCACGCGACGTGGACGTCTGCCTATTTGTAACATTGACACTTCGTGAAGTTTCTCAGGTTTCAGAGTATGTCGCACAAATAGCAAACGCTATATTATGTACATATACACGCGCAACGCTTTACGCTTGCTCCGGTTTTACGTCTCGGAGGCGGACGATATATTACATCACCTTAGCCGTTGTTAACTCGTTTTGCAGGAAAGAATAGACGTAACCCGGACTTTGGTAATACAGGCCTGTAGCATTGTCCTGTAGTCTCTCAAACGTCTCCGACATATACAGCACGTCAATAGCCTGCTGCGGATCATAGTGGTAATCGTCCACCAAATACCCCGCTAACTCCGTGCAGAGGTCATCCTTCATCAGTTGTATTTGCTCTTTCGTCAATGCCATATCAGATTCGTTTTAAATAAGTTAAAGCACGTTCTGTGCCAAAAAAATATTGGAAGGTGATTCCTTTCGGATAACGTAATTCTGCTATCAGCCTCTCTAACGATATAACGCCGCCTTCGTACCGACGCAACTGATACGTCACACCGTCATCAGCTATCGGACCATATACGATATCGTAGTCGTGAACAGGTTGCTGACGTTCGTAACTACGATTAGCCAGAATGAAATTCACCCACTCCTCGCTATAATCATCGAAGATCTTTACTTTCAATTCGCCGGAGGTCATAACAGACTCATCAAAAAGGAAGGTCGAGACGTACACGCTTCCTTGCTTTATCTGGTTTAGTTTCTGCTCCGCCATCCCAACTGCCTGCTTGCGGTTGGCAGACAGATAGAAACCTTTTCCGAAGTCCTTATAGGGCTTGGAGTGCTGCAAGTCAGGCACATTCACCGGCACATTCGAACCATGGTACAGTTTCATCTCAAACCTCCTCCGTTATGTGCGCAGACTTGTGCAAGAGCCTCGACCGTGTCAGGGAATGATTGCGTGTGCAAGATAGCATAGTGCTGCTGCAAATGCTCCATACCCTTATAACGCTTCATATACGCGTACGCCTGACGCGGCTCCACACCGAAATGCTTCGCAAACTCGCTCACAAGCGCGATTGTAAATCCGATAATATTTCTCTCTTCGTGAGCCATATTCAATATATATCCTCTAATTAGCCTGCAAAGGTACAACTTTTTTTTGATATATGCAAATAAATATCACCAAATTTGGCAATTTTAGCATATTTTGATACATTAAGGCTCAAATTGGGGTTCTCTTGCTTCCGGATGCAAAAAAATCTTACCAAACTATCTTATTTTGCAATTTTCTGCAATTTTAACCGTCTTATTTTGCATATTTTGCAACCATAAACTGCACAAAATCGGTATTTCTCAATTTCTAAACTGCATAAAATACTGTTGCAACAAGAGGAAATACGGTGGTTCTTCGGGCGAATTACCGAGGTTCATCGAACCAATCTCGCATCATACTCGTACCTATAATATACTATGTATATTATCACGTGATTTTGACACTCCTAACAGCAACCGGTTCTCACAATACGTCGGGAACCGGAGCCAAATGGTATTATTTTATTTTACTTCCGACATAAGATGCTCTAAAACATTTTGTGTATGTCAAAAAAAAGCAGTACCTTTGCGCGCTTTTTGACCCAATACGATAAAAAACAAAAAATACATACCATAAAAAACAAAAAAATACATACCATAAAAAAAAACAAAAAAAACAACGAATGAGAAAACTTTTTTATCTGCTTGTAGCAGCAATCTGCTGCACAACTATCCAGGCTCAGCTAATCGATGAGAGTTTCGAAGGAGCCCAGTTCCCACCCAACGGATGGACCAGTATTGACAACGACCAGTATTCGCTATGGCGACGCATCTCGAAAGATGATAATCCGACGCTAAGTGTATATGATGGCAGAGCGTGCGCTGTTGTACCCGGTTCGTACGGCACCACCAACTACCTAATCACACCCTGCCTGCGTCCCCAGACCGGCGAGACACTGCATTTTGCCTCGCGCATCAAGGAGTACGCCTCGCAAGGCATGCTCAAGATTGAGGTTTCCACTACCGGAACAGATGCTGCTTCGTTTACCGAGATAGCTTCGTATTCGACATCCTCCAGAGCAGAAGGTCATTTGCCAAAGAGCGAATGGCAAGTATTTGACGTGGACCTGAGTGCATACATTGGTCAGCGCATCTTCGTGGCATTCCACCAAGTGGGCGAAGCGGATCAGATCTACCTGGACAAAGTGCATGGCATCACGCTGGCAGGTGACGCTTCGTGCGAAGCTCCCCACAGCCTGACGGTCAGCGACCTGACTTCGTCCGGCGCTACCATCACCTGGACCGGTGATGCAACGCAATACCAGTATATCTGCCTGCCCGCAGACCAGACTCCGGACTGGAGTGCTGCTACGACCATCAGCACCAACACGGTAACGCTGAGCGGCCTGTTTGAGGCTACGGCATACGCCTTCTACGTACGCTCTTACTGCTCGGCAGCGGAGCAGAGCCTTGCACCCAAAACCGTGTTCAAGACACCCTGCACGCCGATGACTATTCCGTACGTGCAGGACTTCTATCGTCACCCCACAGGCGTCGTAGAGCCCGAATGCTGGACGGTAGCCTCCCCCACTCCGCAGGTATGGGTAGTAAGCACCAAGACCTACGACGATGAAGGAACCGGTACACTGGTGCGCGCTTCGGAACATATCTACGCCTCCGGTGGTGCAGCAGGCACGGAGCAGACCTTCGCCATGCCGGCTATGGCAGCACAGTTGGACACCTTAGAGGTAGCCTTCGACTACAAACACAGCTATATCGGCGAGCAATATGGCGTATTAGCGATCGGCTATATGACCAATCCGGCGGACGCCAACACCTTCGTAGCCATAGACACACTGCCGCAGGTGGACACCATGACCCATGTCATCTGCCCGCTGACAGCCATGCCGGCTAATGCACCCTTCATAGCCTTCCGCTTTGCGGGTGGCACCAGCAGTTACAACGGCGTATCGATGGATAACTTCGTCGTAGCACCTATCGGACACTCAGACGAGTTCACACCCGAAGAAATCATCGACGATGCCAACGCATATCTATTAGGCCAGACCTACTGCGAGGCACAAGTATCGTGGTATTCGTACAATGCCGAGGCCTTTGCTATCGGTCTGTTTGATGCCACCAGACAACAGCTGATAGCAGGTATCGTCGTCACCACCGGCGAGTGCGACCGCTTCGCCTACGAAGACGGCATCACCTTCTCGGAATACGAAGACCCCGACAACCACTACTACTGCTCCACCAAGTGGATACTGAATGTGGACGAGTCAGGCCGGTCTAAAGGTGCGGCATGGGACAGCTGCGTTATCAATATAGGAACCGCGCGCACGCCTGCGTTGGGTCTCAAAAGCGGCAGTTACCAAGTGCAGATTTATGCCTACGACGTTGTCAACAATGAGATGGATACACTCTTGGGTACCGTTCCCTTCACGCTCAGCGATAAGAAAGTGACCGACCTGCAAGCCGCGCTATCGACAGACTTAACCAAAGCTACCATCACCTGGGTAGAGCCGGAGTTGGCAGACGGCGAGCGACTCTATGTCAGCGTTCGCGCAGGCGAGACCGTTGCTTACGACAACTACGAGACCACCGAAATAGCCACCTCGCCGCTGGTAGTGGATGTGCTGAACGGCAAGTCGTATCAAGTAAGCGTGGTGGTTATTGACCGCCAGAAGAACCCGCTGGGCGAAGAGGTCAGCTGTGCGTTTACCGTAGGCACGAATAACTACGAGCCGCGCAATCTGCATGCCGAAGTGTTTGGCGGCGACAACGTGACCTTCTCATGGGAGGCAACGACCCAAGCCGACTTCTACGAGCTGGCTCTCTACTGCGACGGCGCATACTACACCACCCTGAACGTACGTAACATTCCCAAGACGACCACCATGCCGCAGGATGGCACCTGGTCATGGACCGTACAGGCCTTTACCAAAGGTACGAACGGTAAGTACTTCCCCGCCAGCGAAATAGTCCGCGGTAATGACTTTGTATCACAAGGGGCTCCGATTCCGGATGATGCCATCAAACTGGATGTATGGGGTATGGAAGCTGCCTATCTGGATAAGGCAAGCGGTTATTATCAGGAGGGCAAGCACGGCTGGATGGTGATGTTCGCCACGGGCGAGGAAGGTTCGGTCGGCTACCCGATGCCGTGGTTCCTGATTTACACGGAGAAAGAGAGTGCTATCTCAGGCGTATATAACGTATCACGCGAGAACATCGATTTGGAGAGCACCTATCTCAATACCAACGGCACGCAGGCGGGCTGTATCATGGCGACCGATGCCGAACTGAGACTGCAGTTCGATGGCTACGACGAGGAGATGGCCGAAGCCGGCTACCGCTACGCGTACTACACCGGTAAGTTCCGCCTGGTAGGCGAAGATGGCAAGACGTATGTAGGCAACTTCTTGGAGCTGTTCTGCAACTCGTACAACTGGTCCACCTACTCCTCCAGCGTGCGCGACCACAAAGGTATGTGGGATGAAGACCCCACGCAGCAACCGCCTCAAGACGGTTTGGAGGATGTTGTGCTTGACAGCGAGGATGCCGTCCGTAAGGTGATTCTCAACGGACAGTTGTACATCATCCGCGGCAAAGCCATCTACAACATCCAGGGTCAGCAGGTACGATAAGGCTGCGTACCCATTCTTAGATGTGATTATCCCCACTTGGTGTCGAAACCAAGTGGGGATTTTTAGTACTTAACATTTCCTGACTTTGGCGTTACGTCACCCAAAATACAATTTTAAAATTTATAAATAATTGATTTTAAGCACATTATAAAATCCACCAACTTTATCTGCCAAAGAACCTTACTGCGAGGTCGCGGCCATATCGCGATGTGGTCGCGGCTTTGACTCGATAGACTCTGCGTAACCCCTCCCTACCTCCCCACACGGGAGGTGACTGTACTACTACCCCGTCCCCTCGCTGTCATTTGCATTCGCATCTCGTTCGCATTAGTTAAAATCAACTAAACCGTCACTCCCTGACGTTAAACAGGAGGACATAGGCGCAAAGCGATGCTCGAAATAAATCAAGGGGCGTTGATGCCCCTTGATTTATTTATAGGCCTAATGCCATTTGCGGTGTAATGTTCATTCTCAGGCACATGGTCCGGGCGAGTGAAAGGGAAGGCTCGGTTTTGCCGTGCATTATCTCACTCATGCGCGGAGAACTGATACCAAGCAACTCCGCGGCTTTGGATTGGGTCAATCCCATTTCGTACATGCGCAACTTGAGCACATCCACCAACGTGGGGGCAGCAATAGGATAGTGTACATCTTCATACTCTGCCACAAGGTCAGAGAGAAGCGACAACTCAATGTTCTCGGGCGAGTCGTCCGGAACATTGTCTCCCCAAGTCTGTGGTAACAACTCCTCAATACGGGCCATTGCTGCTTCATACTCTTTTTCTGTCTTAATCTGTGCCATAGTCTTAAAGATTTTGAATGTCAACAATTTTGTCATATTCGGCATGTGTGCCGATGAAACGTATAAATACGTGCTGGGGTGTAAACTTAATAACGACCACCAACCTATAATCGTTTCCTTTTATATTAAATACATAGTGCTGATTGCCTACATAATCAACCGAGTTGAAGGTCTGCTTGATGTCCTGAAAATTCTGCCATTCGGCTTCTTCAGTCTTGCTGTACCATTCATCAAGAGCCGTTTTTGCTTGCGGATGAATGCTGTAGTAATCGACTATTTTCTTCCTTGCTATAATGCGCATATTGTCTCTATTTTCAAATTTGGCTGCAAAATTACAATAATTTTTCCAAATATCAAAATATTTTTACGATTTTTGTAATAAAAATGCAAAAATGTATGCAGTAGCGGCGGTTTGGGTGATGTCAAAAAAATCCACGCTATTCACCAAAATAGAGCAAAAAATTTGCGTATGTCAAAAAAAAGTCGTATCTTTGCAGGCTGAATTGAAATTTATGCATCGTAGAAGCGGTAAAGCAATACCAAAAATAGAAAGAATATAATTTGAACAAAAGATATGAATATTTCGTACAAGTGGCTGAAGCGCTATCTCTCGCTAACGGATGATGCGGAGAGCGTGGCAAGGATTCTGACTTCGATAGGATTGGAAGTCGGGACATTGGAGACAAGAGAGTCCATCAAAGGCGGACTGGAAGGTTTGGTAGTGGGTGAAGTAGTGAGCTGCGTTCCCCACCCCAACAGCGACCACCTGCATATAACCAAGACGCGTCTGAAAGAAGGCGAAGAACCCGTTCAAATCGTATGCGGCGCCCCGAACGTAGCTGCCGGCCAGAAGGTCATCGTGGCTACCATCGGTACACGTCTGTATCAGGGCGATGAGTCCTTCGTCATCAAAAAAGGCAAGATACGCGGCGAGGAATCGTTAGGCATGATCTGCGCAGAGGATGAGATAGGCGTGGGGACCTCGCACGACGGTATCATGGTACTGCCCGCCGACACACCCGTCGGCATGCCTGCCAAAGAGTATTTCCACCTGGAGAGCGACACCATCATCGAGGTGGATATCACCCCCAACCGTAGCGACGCCGCCAGCCATTACGGTGTGGCACGCGACCTGTATGCTTACTATGTAAGCAAATCTAAAATTGAAAATTTAAAATTGAACATTGAATTGACGAAGCCGAGCGTGAGTGCGTTCAAGGTTGCGAGCCATGCGCTGCCTATCCGCGTGCGCATTGAGAACACACAGGCCTGCCCGCGCTACTCGGGTGTGAGTATCAAGGGGGTAACAGTCAAGGAGTCGCCCGACTGGCTGAAGAACAGCCTGATGGCTATCGGACTGAGGTCCATCAACAATATCGTGGATGTGACCAACTTTGTGCTGCACGAAAACGGGCAAGCGTTGCATGCCTTTGATGCGGACAAGATAAAGGGCAATCAAATCATCGTGAAGAACGCCGAGGAGGGGCAGAAGTTTGTGACCCTGGACGGTGAAGAACGCACCATGACGGCTGCCGACCTGATGATTTGCAATGCAGAAGAGCCGATGTGTATTGCCGGCGTCTTCGGCGGCAAGGAGAGCGGCGTGACGGAGGAGACGAAGAACGTGTTCCTGGAGTCCGCCTACTTCGATCCCGTCAGCATTCGTAAGACCGCCCGCCGGCATCAGTTGAGCACCGATGCCTCGTTCCGCTACGAGCGCGGCTGCGATCCCAACAACACGATGTACGTGCTGAAACGCGCATCGTTGCTCATTCAGGAAGTAGCCGGTGGCGAAGTAGCCATGGAGCCTGTAGATGAAGGAAAGACGGCGTTTGACTTCTTCCCCGTGACATTGGATATCCGCCGCGTCAATGCCCTCATCGGCAAGGAGATAGGCGAAGATATCATCCGCACGATACTGCAAGCCTTGGAGATACGAATCGAACGCGAAGAGGGTCCCGTATGGCAGATAGCCGTGCCGCCATACCGCGTAGATGTACAGCGCGAGTGCGACGTGGTGGAAGATATACTGCGCATCTATGGCTACAATAATGTGGAGTTCCCTGAGAAACTGAACAGCAACCTGTCGTACAATCCGAAGCCCAACCCCGTAGCCCTGCAGACGCGTATCTCGGAGCAGTTGACAGCGCAAGGATTCTATGAGATCATGAATAACTCGCTGACGAAGGTGTCGTACTACCCGGGCGAGTGGTTAGATAGCTGCGTGCAGGTGAAGAACCCGCTGAGTCAGGACTTAGGCGTGATGCGTCAGACCTTGCTCTTCGGCGGCCTGGAAAGCATCCAACGCAACGCTAACCGCAAGAATGCGGACCTGAAGTTATACGAATTTGGTAACTGCTACCATTACGACGGTTCGCGGTTATCGGTTCTCGGTTCTCGCGCTTCGGAAACCAATCAACCTATTGCTCCTATTCAGGCATACTCTGAGGAGCCGCACCTGGGTCTATGGGTAACGGGTAAGAAAGAGTTGGTATCGTGGTTGCGTCGCGAGGAAGAGAGCAGTTTCTATCAGCTTCACGCGTATGTGAACAACGTGTTGCGCCGCCTGGGCGTGAACCTGGACCGCTGCACGCTGGAGCCGCTGGCTGACAGCCATGAGCGTCGGCTCTATAGCGATGGTCTTGTCATCAAGGCACAGAACGGCAAGGTGCTCGGTTTCATGGCCATCGTAGCGCCGGCGGTACTGAAACAGTTCGACCTGAGCAACCCCGTCTATTATGCCGACCTGGACTGGAAACAGTTGCTCAAGCAGAACAAACAATATAAGCCGGTCATCGAAGATCTGCCTAAGTTCCCGGAGGTAAAGCGCGACTTTGCGCTACTGGTGGATAAACAGGTTGACTTTGCCGCCCTGGCTCGTACAGCCTTTGAGACGGAGAAGAAACTGCTGAAGAACGTCTATCTGTTTGATGTGTATGAGGGTAAGAATCTGGAGGAAGGCAAGAAGTCATACGCGCTGTCCTTTATCCTGCAAGACAAGGAGAATACGCTCAAAGACCAACAGATTGATACCATCATGAGCCGTCTGCAGAAAGCGTTTGAGGAGAAGTTCGGCGCAAAACTAAGATAAGATAAGGATTTAAAATTTAAGATTTAAAATTTAAGATTTGTGCTGACCTATTCAGAACAACAAGAGATACTCAGGAGGCGGACATTTGCCATCGTCAGCCACCCCGATGCCGGTAAGACGACCCTGACAGAGAAGCTGCTGCTATACGGCGGAGCCATCCATGTGGCGGGTGCCGTCAAGTCGAATAAGATCAAGCGCACGGCTACGTCAGACTGGATGGAGATAGAGAAACAGCGTGGCATCAGCGTAGCGACCTCCGTCATGGGCTTCGACTACGCTTGCAGTCCCTCGTCCCCTACAAATCAAGTTTCGTCAGGGGCTCCGATAACCTATCATATTAATATTCTGGACACCCCGGGTCACCAGGACTTTGCGGAGGACACGTTCCGCACGCTGACGGCGGTGGATTCGGTCATCATCGTCATCGACTCCGCCAAAGGTGTGGAGGCGCAGACACGCCGCCTGATGGAGGTATGCCGCATGCGCAAGACGCCCGTCATGGTCTTTATGAACAAGATGGACCGCGAGGGTAAGGATCCCTTTGATTTGATGGACGATGTGGAGCAAGAGTTGGGCATACACGTGACCCCCGTCACCTGGGCGCATGGTCAGGGTGCGAAGTTCGAGAGCGTCTTCTACATCGATCACCCCGACCAACTCAACGAGAAGGAGCAAGCGGATATGGAGTTGATAGAAGGTGTCTATCCGAAGTTTGACCGCGAGGCGTATCTGGCGGGCGACTTGGCCCCCGTATTCTACGGTTCGGCATACAAGACGATAGGCGTGGAGGAGCTGCTGAAGTTCTTTGTGGAGAACGCCCCCTCGCCGCTTCCCGTCGAGGCGGTAGAACGCAGAGTGGACCCGATGGAAGAGGGTTTCACGGGCTTCTGCTTCAAGATACACGCCAACATGGACCCGAACCACCGATCGTGCATCGCGTTCTTCAAGATATGCTCGGGCAAGTTCGAGCGCAACGTCTATTACAAACATGTGCGCAAGGATCAACAGATGCGTTTCTCGGCACCGACCTGTTTCATGGCGCAGAAGAAAGAGACCGTCGATGAAGCCTATGCGGGCGATATTGTGGGTCTGCCCGACACGGGTAACTTCAAGATAGGCGACACACTGACGTCGGGCGAGAACCTGCATTTCAAGGGGTTGCCATCCTTCTCGCCGGAGATGTTCAAGTATATTGAGAACGCCGACCCCATGAAGCAGAAACAGTTGGACAAGGGCGTTCATCAGCTCATGGACGAGGGTGTGGCGCAGCTATTCGTAAGCCAACTGAACGGCCGTAAGATAATCGGTACCGTGGGTCAACTGCAGTTCGAGGTCATCCAGTATCGCCTGGAGCACGAGTACAACGCCAAATGCCGCTGGGAAAATATGGCGATGTACAAAGCCTGCTGGATAGAGTCGGACGATGAGGAAGAATTGGCCCTATTCAAGAAACGCAAGGCCCAATACCTGGCCTACGACAAGGATGGGCGCGATGTGTTTATGGCGGACTCTGCCTACGTCCTCTCGATGGCCCAAAATGACTACAAGCATATTAAATTCCACTTCACCTCCGAATTCTGATAATTCGGATTGAAGATTTAAAATTTAAAATTTAAGATTATATGAAGAACAGAGCATTGCAAATTCGCCTCATCGTGATGAACTTCTTGGAGTTTGCCGTATGGGGAGCGTACCTTACTTCCATGGGTACATACCTCTTCAAACATGGTATGGGTCAGCATATCGGATGGTTCTACTCCATTCAGGGTGTTGTCAGTCTCTTTATGCCCGCGCTGATGGGTATAGTAGCCGACCGTTGGATTCAAGCGCAGAAGACCCTCAGTCTTTGTCATATGTTAGCAGGTGTGCTGATGTGTGCAGCAGGGTTGTACGCCTTCACAGCCGGTGATGCGGTAGAGTTTAGCACACTCTTTACGCTCTATTCTTTCTCGGTAGCTTTCTTCATGCCGACAATAGCACTAACGAACTCGGTTGCCTTCAACGCCCTGGTGAAAGCGGGCATGGATACGGTAAAGGATTTCCCGCCTATCCGCGTGTTCGGTACAGTGGGATTTATCGTAACGATGTGGTGTGTCGACCTGTTGGGATTCCAATCGACACCTTGGCAGTTTGTGGTCAGTGGCGGCCTGAGTATCCTACTGGGCATCTATTCGCTCACGTTGCCCGCATGCGAGATTAGCAAAGACAAGGGTGACGTAGATTTGGTGGAGGCCTTGGGCCTCAAGGCATTCCGGCTCTTCAAGCAGAAAAAGATGGCATTGTTCTTCGTTTTCTCAATGCTGCTGGGTATGTGCCTGCAGGTGACCAATTCCTATGCCAACCCATTTATCACATCGTTTGGCGCCATTGAAGAATTTGCAGATACCTTTGGCGTACAGCATGCCAATATTCTAATCTCAATCTCACAGATTTGTGAGGCACTCTGCATCCTGGCTATACCGTTCTTCCTGAAGAAGTTCGGAATAAAGAATGTGATGCTGATGGCTATGTTTGCGTGGGTATTCCGCTTTGGTTTCTTCGGTGCCGGCAATCCGGGTTTCCCGGGTGTGCTGCTCTTCATACTGAGCTGCATCGTCTATGGCTTTGCTTTTGACTTCTTCAATATATCGGGTGCGTTGTACGTGGATCAGGAGACCGAACCGGCACAGCGCTCAAGTGCACAAGGTTTGTTTATGATGATGACCAACGGCTTGGGCGCTACCATCGGTACGCTCGCTGCGCAGGAGGTAGTCAATCGCCTGGTGTTCACGCAAAGCGAACCGATGTCCGTATGGGCGGGCTGGCAACAGGCATGGTATATCTTCGCCGCGTTTGCGCTGGTAGTTGCTATCGCATTCTGGATCTTCTTCCCCAAAACGCCGGTGAAGGAAGGTTGAGTGTTGAATGTTGAGAGTTGAGTGCAGTTGAATGTTGAGAGTTGAGTGCAGTTGAATGTTGATAGTTGACCGTTGATAGTTGACAGTAAACTATAATCTCTAAACTGCGCTAAACACTAAACTCTAAACTCTAAACTATGTACAAAAAGGAGTTAGGATATTATTTTGCGACGCCGGTGGCGTATATCGTGGTGGGGCTGTACCTGCTTGCGGTGAGTCTGTTTCTGTGGGTGATACCCGGCGAGTGGAACATCGTGGAGTCAGGCTACGCGCAGGCTGACGGGCTGTTTCAGCTGAGTCCGTGGTTTCTGATGCTACTCTGCCCTGCCCTGACGATGCGTCTCTTTGCCGAAGAACGGCAGACAGGCACCTGGAATCTGTTGATAGCCAAGAAGGTACCCGTATGGCGAATCGTGCTGAGCAAGTACATGGCAGCCTGGACACTGACCGTCATAGCCATCCTGCCATGCGTGGTGCATTTCTTTCTGGTGTCGGCGATCGCCGAACCGGTAGGTAATGTGGATGGCGCACAGTTTGCGGGGTCAATGATCGGGCTGTTGTTCCTGAGTATGAGTTTTACGGCAATCGGCCTCACGACTGCTTCCATGACACGAAGCCAGATAGTAGCGTTCATATTAGGTACTGTCGTGAATTTTGTACTATACTGGCTGCTGATACAGAGTCACTACACCAGCATCTCGCGCGGCGTGATAGACCTACGGGATGTGGTGTTCTTCCTCAGTGTGGCTGCAATCGGTATCATCCTTACCATCGTTATCATTGAAAGAATAACTAAAAAGTAATTCTTAATTCTTAATTTTTAATTGTGACAAAGATCGGCTTATTATCGGATACGCACAGTTACCTGGACCCACGGGTACTGGAGCATTTCAGCAATTGCGACGAGATTTGGCATGCCGGTGATATCGGCAGCGAAATGGTACTGCAACGCCTACGGGAGTTTCGCCCCACACGCGCCGTCTATGGCAACATGGATTCGGGCGATGTACGGTACTCGCTGAGCGAGTTCTACCGCTTCCGTGTAGAAGACGTGAATGTGCTGATGACTCATATAGGTGGTTATCCCGGGCACTATAATCCGTGGCTGCTACCGATGTTTAAGAAAGAGACACCGGACTTGTTTGTGTGCGGACATAGTCACATTTTGAAAGTACAATATGATACGACCTGGAATATGCTCACCATGAACCCGGGTGCGGCAGGCAAACAGGGGTGGCAAACGGTACAAACCCTGCTACGATTTGCTATTGACGGCAAGGAGATTAAGGACTTAGAGGTCATTGAATTGGATAAAAAGTAGCAAAAAAGTAGCACTTTAGTGCAAAAAAAGCACATTTGTGTTATAAAACATACCAAAATGTTTTGCAAATTGAGAAAAAAGCAGTAATTTTGCACCGTAATCGAAACAACACAATCTTTTTTGTACCTTAAAACAGACTAATACCTGGAAAAACAGACGTCGTGAGACGTCTTTTTTCTTGATTATAGTAACGTAGCCAATTGTTCCAGGTATTCTTGGTCGATAGCGTCAAAGGTATTGAGTTCGGCGCTATCAATATCCAAGACGGCAAAGACTTGGCCGTGGCTGAAGAAGGGCACGACGATCTCGCTTTTAGAGAGGCCGGAACAAGCTATGTGTCCGGGGAAGAGATGTACATCGGGCACGATGATCGTCTTGGATTGAGCCCAAGCCGTTCCGCATACGCCTTTATTAAAGGGGATACGCGTGCAAGCGACGGGTCCCTGGAAAGGTCCGAGCACCAACTCCCCCGCTGTGGCAGGGTCGTCAGTACTCGGAACAACGCGATAGAAGCCCGTCCACCAGAAGCCAAAGGTCTCGTGCAAGACGGCAACCATGTTCGCCATGTTTGCGATCATGTCAGCCTCGCCGGAAAGGAGCGATCGGATCCGGGGCAGGACGGATTGGTATTTTTCTTCTTTGGTCATCTTGAGAAGAAAGATGCTTAGGCTTTTGCAGCAAGCGGCGAGGGTGTCGAATAAACGCGAGCAGCCAGTTCCTGGTCCAGAACATACAGACCATAGCTGTTACCGTCTAACATCTTGAGCTTGTTGATAATCTCAACGGCGTTCTCTTCTTCCTCAACCTGCTCGTCAATAAACCATTGGAAACGGCTCTGCGAGGCATAGTCTTTCTCCTCAACAGCAATGTGCATTAGGTTGTTGATGAGCGAGGTAACGTGTTGCTCGTGCTCGTAGGTATGCTCAAAAGCTGCTAAGGGCGAATCCCACTCCGTCTGAACAGCATCGATAGCCTTGAGCAGCACACGACCGCCACGGCTGATGAGGTAGTTATAGAAAATCTGTGCATGGTCTTGCTCCTCCTTAAACTGGATAGCAAACCAGTTTGCCATGCCGGTATAACCCTTGTCCTGGCAATAAGCAGACATACTCAGATACAGATAAGCCGACCACATCTCGGCATTGATTTGGGCGTTAATAGCGTCCTCTAAACGTTTAGAAATCATAATTTTATAATTTTTATAGATGGTTGATTTACGAAAGTAATTGCAGTATTTGCTTGGCGTCGGCGCGTGTGAAGCCTTTCGCATGGATGGTCTGACTGCCCTTGCTCTCAATAACGATGTCTCCAAACAGCAAATGCATGGATACATTCACAGAACCGATGCGCTCACGCATGATAACAGATTGATCGTAGCCGATGATTTTGCCTTTGTAATAGGTTACTTTGTCATCATCGATGATTATTTTATCCGGGAAAATGGCATTCCCATTGCCTGAAATTCGGCTTGCTACAAATGTATAAGTCATAGTAATTTGTATTTTACGTTGCAAAAATACTGTTTTTTTGCGACATATGCAAATATTTCAGCAGAAAAAATCAAAAAAAATCCGCAATTAGGAAGCGGATTTTAATGAATAGGTCTGAATTCATCGGGGTTCAGAAACCGGAGCCGGTCTATGGTGCCGCATAGCGGGCTTATGGTCATGGGATTCATTGAGTTGAAGCACTTTCTGAACTTGACGGGCACTAAGGTCTTTGCGGAACTTATCATAGAACTTAACTTGTAAGTCAACGAACTTCTTTTTGCACTCAAAACGCTGCTTCGCCAGTTGATCTAATTCAGCATCGGTCAGTTCCTTGCCTTGCTCAACCATTTTCTTCGCCTTCTTAGGGAAGAGTTTTTCCTTAGCGGCTGCGTACTCCCGGAAAGTGACGGCAAACTTTTGGGCTTGCTGCTCGCTCAGCATCAGTTCCCAGCTAAGGTGTTTAATCTGAAGTTCTACCTTTTCTTCGCTACTAAGCGGCTTACCTGCCACACGTTCTTTCTGTTGTTCTTGCGCGCTAATGTTAACCGCAAGAATGGCACTAAGGGCCAGAATCAAAATCTTTTTCATACTTGTTTCCTCCATAATTTTTATAGATTCACAATGGTACTTACAAACATCGTGCCAAACGGATTTTCACGCACAAAACGTGCGCAGAAAAACTTTTCGGCAGAGCATCATACTCTCTTGCCTTTCGCGGCGCGCGCGAGTTCGTATGAGTTAAAGAGATTTTGCCAGATGATATACGCAGCCGGGCCAATAAGGGCGAGTGGCGTCAGGTACATCTGCGCCATCCATACCGCCAAAGAGGTGTTCTTCTGCCCGAAAGCCTGTCCGGCGGTGATGCGCGAGATACCCGCCTTGTCGGTAGGCACGGCAGCAGGATTGATGACTATATCGCGATAGTCCTTGCCATGGGAGGAAGCCGGGAAGCGGAAGCCAATCCAATGCCCTAACTTATACTGCATGACGCAGGATATGAGTGCGCCAATACAGAGGCCGAGAACCGTCCATATAGAATAACGGGTTGAGAGAAGCGTCTCGGTTACGCCACCCATCAGCACGACGAGGGAGAGCGCCCAGACATAGAACGGCATAGACGCCCAAAAAGGCGTGAGTCGGAAATCATAGTCCTCGGCGAGGCGGAAGACCGATTCCGAGAGATGGTAACGGTGTTTCTTAACCGCATTACAAACCAGGCGCAAGCCCCATGCTGCGATGAAAGGACCTAAGAGAACCGGACAGACTTTCTGCAGGATGAGCCATCCTGCTTGCCAGAAAGAGAGGTCTGCCGCGGGGTTAACATAGGGGAAGAAAAGAGGAACTATGAGCGACGTGACGAAATTGGAGAGCAGAGTGAAGGTAGTAAGATTCTGAATACTGCCGCCTAATTTGCCGGCAATGATGGGTGCTGCCGTTGCCGTAGGCATGAGAAAACAGAGCATCAGGCCCTGGGCTAAAGGTTCCGAACCAAGGGCATGGAAAAGCAGCCAGGTGAGAAAACTCAGCACCAATTGAACCGCCAAGACAACCCAATGCCATACGCGAAGACGCAAGTCGAGAGGATTAATCTTGCAGAACGTGAAGAAAAGCATGAGGAAAAGTAGGGGTGCGAGCAGAAACTGCACATGGATAAACACGCGCCAGAAGACCACCCCGATGAGCATCGCTATCGGGAGAGCATAAGAATCAATCGTATGTTGCAAAGCGGACAATTGAGTCAAGTCGTAAAATAAACCGTTAAATCGTAAATTGTATAATCGTCAATTTAATAGTATCCAATCATCTTCATGGCACGCATAACGACCCAATCGGGTAGATGATTGATGACAGGCACTATGATGTAGTTCCAGGCACCGGGCATACAGCGTTTGCGGCGAGACGAGCGGAAGAGGACGCGCAGTCCGCGGTGCACCAGTCGCGCCGGAGGCATGGTGATACCTACCGCCCGAAGTATTGCAGCAAAGCGTTCGCCAAAAGGCAGAAGACCGGTATCCGTAGAACCCGGCGTCAGGGCGAGAACATGAACTCCAAAGGGACGGAGCTCGTAATGGAGTGCCTTGCTGAAACTGAGTACGTAGGCCTTGGTGGCATTATAGCATTGGATACCCGGCATCGCCATCCAGGCCGACATCGAAGACATATTGAGGATAAAGCCCCTGCGGCGCGTACGCATATCGGAGCCAAAGAGGTGGGCGAGTTTGGTAAGGGCTACCATATGGAGCATGAGCATCGTTTCGATCTTGGGGAGCGGCGTATCGCAGAAGGGATTGAAGATCAGCATGCCGGCATTATTGATGAGCACCTCTACCACCATTTCGTGCTGCTTGGCAAACGCATAGATTTGTTCAGCGGCATCAGCTGCTGCCATATTGAGGCAGAGCGATTCGGCGAGAACGTGGTATGTGCCGCTTATCTCGCGGGCAAGGTCTGCGAGTTCCTTCTCCTGATTGCTGACCAGGAAGAGGTTGTAATTGTAGTCACGCGCGAGAGCGATGGCATACTGACGGCCGATGCCACCGGAGGCGCCGGTGATGAGAGCCCAGGGTTGATTTGTCATATCTATTATAGGTGTAAGAGGTTTCTTAGTTCGCTGCGCCAGGAGGTATCCGTCGCGTGCAGGGTGAGGAAGCCATGACGGCGCCCCTCTTCGATATTCGGCAGGAGGTCGTCGATATAGACTGTCTCTGTGGGCAGGATGCCCGCCTCGCTGATAACCTGCAAGTAACAGCGGGGATCAGGTTTGGCAAGGTGCATCTCGTTGGAGAAGAAGAGCCGCCCAGCCGGTTGCAACTCGGGGCAGTTATCTTGTACCCAGTTAACGTGCATCTCGTTGATATTAGAGAGTATATAGAAGTTGTAGCCTGCGGCATGCAGGTCACGCAGCAATTGCTTGTTCGGTTCAGGAATCCCCAGCAGCATGGCGAACCAAGCCTCGCGAACCTGCTCTTCAGTCGTACCCGGGCGGCAGACAGAGAGGATGGTACGGATGAAGTCGGGGGTGGATATATCGCCGGTTTGGTAGCGGTCGATAAGTTCCGAATCGTGTCCGCCCAAGAGGCCTTGCGCCGTGACAGGTGCGGAAGCATCATGAAGCTCTACAAGGCTATGAAAGGCATCAAGCGTGCGGCGTACATCCAAATCTACCAATACGCCACCTAAATCAAAAAGTACATTACGGATCATGGAAATGGAAAATGGAAAATGGAGAATGGAAAATGGGGGAATGGGCGATTGAAATCTTTATAGACAGAGAAAAGGAGGCACGAAGCCTCCTTTTCAGTTAATGTTGGGAAAGGAGTGGATTACTCTTCACCACCTTCTTCACCACCTTCGTCAGCGCAAACGTTCCAACGATAGGTCTCAGCATCGCTGTAGTCAACGGTTACGTTGAGGTCTTTGCCAAGAACATTGTTGGGAACACCTTTCCACTGCTTCGTAGGATCTTCCTCTTCTTCATCGAAGTATTGGATTTCCTTGTCCCAGCTACCTACGCCACGAACTTTCCATTCAGCGTTCTCGGTAGCGGTAATGGTAGCTGTGTAGGTGTTGTTCTCACCGGCTACAAGGGCAACGGTCTTGTCATCAGCCCAGCCGCAGAAACTACCAATGAGCTCGATATCAAAAGGCTCATCGCAGAACTCAGGAACAATCACGGTGATGTTGTAGTCTTGGGGAGTAGCGCACTCGGAACCCTGCCATCCACCGATAGTCACGTAAACGAGACCCTCGCCGTAGATTTCGATGTTACCGTCGTTGGAACGGCCGTTGTCAGCGGTGGTGTAATCATTGTTAACAGTCCAGTTAACGAACTGACCTTCCCACGAACTGTCGTCGGTGTAGATCAAGCAGATCTTACCAGCCAGCAGCGTACCGTCACCCCAAGGCTCAGCACCGAGCTTGTAGGTAGCAGCGAACCAACCATCGAAGCCTTCGATTTCCTCGAAGACGATGCAGTTATCAACATCAGCAGGACCGTCCTCACCCAGGTATTGGTTAGCACCAGTCCAAGCAGCACCGTCAACCGTGCCTTTGAAAGCGATACCATTGCACTCGGTACCCTTGGGGATGTTGATAACGAAGGTTACATAGCCAGCCTCAGGAGCATCGATTTCGGGGATGTCAACAACCACAATGGTATCCGGACCGGGAGTGGGAGTGGGAGTGGGAACGGGATCATTGTTCTTCTTACAACCTACCATTGCGATGGTAGCAACAGCCATAAAGGCTAAAAAGAATTTCTTCATACTTTTTTTTGTTTTTAGTTAATTAAAAGGGTTAATAATAAGTTTTGTACTTATTTGGGATTAATATCCTTCGTTCTGGGTCAGGCCACCGGCTACGATGTCGGACTCAGGAATAGGATAGAGATTGAATTTCTTGTCCAGCGAGACGAGACCTTGGTCGGAGGTGTTACCACCGCGGCCTTCCCAGTGGTAGTCAGCCGTGGGTCCGGCGAACTTGCCAAAGCGGACGAGGTCCATACGACGGCGACCTTCACCATAGAACTCACGGCACCACTCATCCAGAAGGAAGTCGAGGCTGAGGGTGAAGGGAGTGGTATTGTTAGCACGGTCACGCAGCGCTTGAATGGCGTTGGTAGCCTCGGTGGTATTACCCAGACGGAACTGAGCCTCTGCATAGGTCATATAAGCTTCGCCTACACGCATGAAGGGGATATCGGTGTCGGTGAACGCCGTACCGTGAGGAGTGATCGTGATATCTTCACCCATCGGATTAGCAATATAACGACCTGTCCACTTAACGATAGACCAAGACTGATAGAAATCGCCCATATTACCACGCGGTTTGATCGAGTCAGCGGTCGTAATAGTAGTATCGGTGTGTACAACCGGAGCACCTGTATTGAGCTTGGAGCAGAGGATAGCGCGGTCGTCACCGAGGACGGTAGGCATATCGAACTCGTTGTAGAGCGTGGTAGACGTGAGGCTCAGATCAATGAATTTCGACAAGAACTCAGGCGTAGCACGCGGTCCGGCCCATGCCTCGGAGGTAGCGGGGTTGACATACACATTCTTGTCACGTGCACCTGCAACGAGGAAGGTGGATCCACCATAACTCTGGGTATAGATACCATCCTGATAGATAAGAAGGAGGCCTTCGCCCGTAGGACCGCCCATAACGCGATAGTTGTCGCCCATGAACATCTCCTGGTATGGAGAATAAACGCCACCGGTGCTAACGGTATGGAGTTTGTGGGGACCATCCATCACCTGCTTGGCATACTGTGCAGCCAGGTCATAGTGAGCAGTACCGGTATAGACCTCAGCATTGAGGTACAAACGGGCGAGCAACATCTTAGCTGCATACTGGTCAACACGGAAGTCGTTGATACGGGTAGCAGGCAGGATAGCCTCGAGTTCCTTGAGTTCAGCCTCCAGCCAGTTGTAGAGTTCTACGCGGCTGTATTGGGGTTTCTTCTGCGCATTCACCTTATCGGAGAAAGGCACGTTACCATACATATCCAAGAGATAGAAATAGTTGAGGGCGCGGATGAAGCGAACCTCAGCAATCTGCGTAGCTCCGTCACCATCTGCAGTAGCGTTCTCGAGGAAGTGGTTGCAGAGGGTGATATCGATATAGAGACGATAGTAGAGACCTTGAATCTGTTGATTCAGGGAGTTCCACTTGATGGTACGAACATCCGGGAAACCAGGGTCATTCCAAGGAATCCAATACTCGTCGGTCGGCATCTCCTCGAGAAGCCAAATCATACGGAAGAAGGAAGAAGAACCTTCATCAATATCATCCACGTCACCACTACCGGCAGGTCCCTGCTGACCCGTGAGGGCCAGGGTTGCGTAGCACTTCGAGAAGACGGCATTCTGATCGAAGGTCATGATCTTGTTTTCGTCCTTGGGAGTGACATTCAAATCTTGCACGCAGGAAGTCATGCCCATAGCGCCCAAAACCAAGCTTAAGACAATATATTTTAGATTTTTCATAACTGTATCTCCTTTCACGATTATAATTAGAATTGCAGGCTAACACCGAGAACCGTAGTCATGCTACGCGGATAGATGTTATTGTCTATACCGCCGGAGATTTCGGGGTCAAGTCCTTTGTAAGGTGAGATAACAAACGGGTTTTGAACCGTTGCATAGATACGCGCATTGAGTTTATTCTTGGTAACCTTTTCATTGAAGGTGTAACCGAGGGTGATATTGTCGCAGCGCAGGAACGAAGCATTCTCCACGAAGTAGTCAGTGAGGAACCAGTCGCTGAAGGCCTTGCCGTCAACGTATTCATTCTTGGTAGCATCCCAAACGAGGTCCACCATTCCGTCAGACTTCATGCCGCTCCAATAGGTATCGTAGGCTTTGCGGGTGAGGCCGAAGTAGCCACCGTTGAGGTTGGTATATACGTTGTCGGGAGCCACATTGTAGATCGTACCTGCCAGAACGCCGTTATATACATAGTTGCCAATGGATACACGGAAGCTCATGCCGAGGTCGAATCCGTAGAACTGGAACTTGGTCTGGAAGCCCATGGTAACAGGAGCCATGGGGCACTTGTACATATAGCGGTCTTCGCCGTTAACCTGACCGTCTTTGGTGCGGTCAACAGCATAGTACATGGTGTTGCCCTGTGCATCGGTACCCTTGCGGGTCTCGTATACATAGAAGGTGCTGGCAGCATAGCCTACCTTATGGGCCTGGATGGTTCCACCGGTACCGGTGCTGATACCTCCTGTGGGAACATAATAGGTCGAATCGTTGTCAGAAGCGTTAAGCTTGGTAATGCGGTTCATGTTCCAGGTGAGGTTGTAGGTGAGGTCCCACTTGAAGTTCTTGCGGTCGATAGCTACTGCGTTGATAGCGAACTCGATACCTTGGTTGTAGAGCGAACCGATGTTGCTGACCACTTTGTTGCGGAAGTTAGCACCTGCAGGTACATTCACCACGTTGATGAGGTCATTGGTAACACGATAGTAGTAGTCCAACGAACCGGTCACGCGGCTATTGAGGAAACCGAAGTCAAGACCGGCGCCATAGGTAGTGGTTTTCTCCCAGGTCAGTTCGGTATTAACAGCATCCGGACGATAGTGGTAGTAGAGAGGAAGGCCATCGGCATCCTTTACTTGGGTACCAGTACCATCAAAAACGGCTTTGCCATTCTCATCATAATAGAGGTAGTTGTCACCACCTACAGGATAATAAGCACCCTTCTGGCTAACATAATACGTAGCGAAGTAGGGATAGTCACCCTGACCGATTTCCTGCTGACCGGTGATACCGTAGTTGAGACGGAGTTTCAACTCGGAAACGGTATTGTTGTCACGCAGAGCGGAGAAGGTCTCCTTCATCTTCCAACCCACGGCAACAGAGGGGAAGTAGCCCCAGCGGTTGTCTTTATGGAAACGCGACGAACCGTCGGCACGGAAGGTAGCGGTAAGCATGATCTGGTTCCAACCCGTCCAGTTCAAACGGCCGAAGAAGGAAACGAGGTAGTTCTCGGTCATCCACTTATACTGCGAGCGGGTGTCGTCCTTCATCTGTCCGGCCTTGGGGTTAGGCGTACCATCGGACTTGAGCGAATTGGTGGGATAAACGCCCCAACCGTCGCGTGAGCCGTCACGATAGAAGTGCTGCCACTCGTAGGCTGCCATGATGTCGAAGTGTTGTCCGGCATCTTCCCAGTCCTTATAATACTGCGCGTATGCGGTAAAGAGGAGGTTGTACTTGCGGCTCTTTTCCCAGCCTTCCCATCCGGTATAGTGGTTAGAGAAGGAATAGGGGCTGATGGACGAAACCTGCTTACTCTCGGTATAGTCAGCACCGAAGTTAGCGTGCAGGCGGAGGTCTTCGAATCCGTGGATCTTATAGTCAGCCTCCAGGTTACCTACGAACGAACCGGCATTGGCGATATAGTTCTCCTGATTGAGTGCAGCCACGGGGTTACCTGTTGTGTTGCGGTTGACGGTATAGGGCCAAGCCTTATCGGAATAGTTCGAACGTGCAGCACGCTGGTAGTAGCCGCCGAACCAGTTGTCGGCAATCTCTTGCTCGGTCATGATAACGCCGCCGGCACCCTTGATGGTAGCGGGGTTACCATCGTAGCGCGTGGGGTTACCACCCATAACGGGCTGCGTGGGGTCCATATTCAACGCTGCGCCGGTCACGCCCGGGGCGAAACGGTTGCGGATGTACATACCCTTGGCGTTGAGGTTGAAGGTGAGATGCTTGTTGAGGAACGAGGGATTCAGGTTCATCGAAGCGGTCACACGATGCATACCGTCGGTCTTAACGACACCATTACTCATGGTATAACCCAGCGAGAAACGGTAGGGCATATTCTTCACGCCGCCGGTTACCGAGAAGTTATGGTCGGTAGAAACAGCGGGGCGGTAAACTTCGTTCTGCCAGTCGGTGTTATAGAGGCCGAGCCATTGGGTCTTGTCATTACCGTGGCCGAGGGTCTTGGCGTAGTCGCGGATGTCGTTACCTGAGAGGGTCTCCAGACGGTTCACGAGGGTAGCCAGCGATACGTTGCCTTCGTACGAGAACTTGGGTTTCTGGTTCTGTGCACCTTTCTTGGTGGTGATGATGATCACACCATTGGAAGCGCGGCTACCATAGATGGCGGTAGCGGAAGCGTCCTTGAGCACCGTGAAGGTCTCGATATCGGAGGGGTTCACCATTGAGAGGGCGTTGGACATACCTGTCAGCAGGTTGTTATCCATGGCCAGACCATCAATAATGATAAGGGGGTCATTGGATGCGGAGAGTGATGATCCACCGCGGATACGGATGGTAGCACCATCACCGGGACGACCGGAGTTGGAGGTCACATTCACACCAGCCACTTTACCGGAAAGCATGTCGGTAGCGGTAGTGTTGAGACCTTTGTTCATCTCGTCGGGTTTGATAGCGGTAACAGCACCGGTGGCGTCGTTTTTCTTAACCACACCGTAGCCGACCACGACCACTTCGTCGAGAAGCTCGGAGTCTTCACCCAGTTGAATACGCATGTTCGCAGCGGCAGCCAGTTCCTGTGACTTATATCCCATGTAGGATATCTGGAGCACAGCACCAGGTTGTACCTCGAGAACGAAGTTACCATCGAAGTCGGTAATAGTACCGTTGGTAGTACCCTTTTCAATGACGTTGGCGCCAATGATAGGTTCACCATTCGATGCATCCAAAACAACACCTGACGCAGTCTGAGCCATGATAACAGAACTCATGGTCAGCAGAGCGAGGAGAAGGAATAAGGCTTTCTTCATCGTATTGATATTAAAATTAGTTATTAGAATAGGATTAATTATTTTTCTTCCTTGATAAGCATCACGCAGAGTGCTCCGATACAGAGGAGCACGCCAGCGGTAACGAGCATCATCACCTGACTTCCGCCGCATATATATTTAAGGAGTAGCCCTCCACAGAGAGCAGCTACGATTTGCGGGACGCAGATGGTGCAATTGAACAGACCGAGGTAATACCCCATATTGCCGCCCTTGATAGCGTTGGTCACGATGGTGAAAGGCAAGGCAAGCATGGCAGCCCAAGCGGCGCCGATGAGGGCATAACTAAGCCAGAGGACATATTGATTGGTGACGAACATCGTGGACATAAAGCCCAAACCACCCACCACAAGGGAGATGGCATACGCACCTTTGTTGCCGAACCAATGTTCCAGTTTGGGCAGGAAAGCCGCCCAGAGCAGCGAGCCGACAGCCTGCACGCAGAAGACGAGTCCGACCCAGTTACCGGCATCCTGGAAGGCGACGTCGGTCGCACTCACGCCGTCCCAGCCGAAGCATTGGGTAGCAATAGCCCCATTGGAGTAGGTCCACATATACATAAAGGCAGCCCAGCAGAAGAACTGCACGAGTCCGACGGTCCAGAAGGCTGAGGGGGCCTCCCTAAGGAGTTGGATGAAGCCCTTGTCTTCATCGGCATTGGCGTTGGCTTTGGTTTTGTCGATACCGTGGAACTCGGCGTATTCCTCGGGGTTCAGTTCCTTGACGGTCATGAAGGTGTAAAGCGAGCAGAGGATAAGGATAGCTGCGCCGATATAGAACGACCATTTCACGGAGTTAGGAATAACACCCTCGGGAGCGGTGTTGGCGATACCGATCCATGTAAAGAATATGGGGAAGAGGTAACCTACGACCGAACCGGCGTTGCAGAGCGCGGACTGGATGGCATAGGCGGTACCCTTCTGCTCCTCGTTAACCATATCCCCGACCATCATCTTGAAGGGCTGCATGGCGATATTGATGCTGGTATCCAGGAACATAAGGCTGAAGAGCCCGAACCACATAGCTGCATTCAGGCCGAGGAAAGCCGACTGCGCAAAGGTAAAGTCACCTGCGTTCGGCAAGAGGAGCATAACCGCCACGGCGATGAGTGCACCCACCAAGAGGTAGGGTTTGCGGCGGCCGAGACGATTCCAGGTCTTGTCGCTGTACTTACCCACCAGCGGCTGCACAATCATTCCCATCAGCGGGGGAAGAATCCAGAAGAAACTCAGCTGGTGCGGATCAGCGCCCAAGGTGGCGAAGATACGGGAAATATTGGCACTCTGCAAGGCATAAGCGATCTGCACCCCAAAGAAGCCAAAACTCAGATTAAAGAGTTGTCCGAATGACAGGTTTCGTTTTTCCATATTATAATACCATAATTTGGCTGCAAAGATACAACATTTTTCTGACATGAACAAAATTTTTCTGACATTTTTTCAAAAAATCAGTTACTTTTTGCATTTTTTGTCAAAAAAAAGTATCCATTTTACGAATTCGGGATAAAAACCGCACACCAGCCGGAAGGATATTTTTCGGGAATAGCGGCTCCGACATACACGTGCGGAATCGGATTGAATGGCCGCCGTTTTTTTTGCGTAAGTAAGCCGAACCGTTCTCAAGGAAACCTCGAGGAAATCTCGATGTGATTTCGGTTCTCGGTTCTGGGGAGAGACGGCAAGGAATGCCGTCTCTACAGGTGGCCCCGAGGTTATCGGAATTGGCTCGGGATTTCTTCGGGATTTCTTCGGGAATGGTTCGGTGAAGTCGGAGAAAGATTTCGGCCTATTTTTGGGCTGTTTGCGGGGAAATGAGAGGCTTCAGACGAGATAAAAACAGCCGAAGGAAAAGACGAGAAATGATAAAAAAAGCTTTTTTCTAAAAAAAGTTGCGTTAAAATTTGCATATGTGCATTTTTTGTTGTACCTTTGCAGGCTGAATTGGATAATCCGGAAAATACGGAGATTCCGGAAAGTCCGAAAAAACGATAGGAATAAGATTACCTTAAAATATACGTAAGCCGATAAATACAAACATGTCGAGACATGATGAACTAATTGCTGCTTTGCAGCACAATTTTGGGTTTGACTCTTTCAAGGGTAACCAGGAAGCGATTATCAACAATGTGATGGACGGGAATGACTCGTTCGTATTGATGCCGACAGGTGGCGGTAAGAGCCTTTGCTATCAGCTGCCTTCGCTACTGATGGACGGTATGGCAATCGTCATCAGCCCGCTGATTGCACTCATGAAGAACCAGGTAGATGCCATGCGCAACTACTCGGAAGAGGACGGCATAGCCCACTTTATCAACTCGTCGTTGAGCCGCCCGGAGATAGCCGGCGTGAAGGAGGATGTGCTGGCGGGCAAGACGAAGTTGCTGTACCTGGCACCGGAGAGTTTGAACAAGGACGAGAATGTCGATTTCCTACGCGGCGTGAAGATTTCGTTCTACGCCGTGGACGAGGCCCATTGTATATCTGAGTGGGGCCATGATTTCCGTCCGGAGTACCGCATGATTCACTCCATGACAGAGCGCATCGGCCGCGCCCCCATCATTGCCCTGACGGCCACGGCTACGCCCAAAGTGCAGCACGACATACAGAAGAACCTCGGCATGCTTGACGCTAAGGTATTCAAGTCATCGTTCAACCGTCCGAACCTGTACTACGAAGTCATACCGAAGACCGAGACGGTGGAGAAAGACCTGATCCGCTACATCCGTTCGATGGAAGGCAAATCGGGTATCGTCTATTGCCTGAGCCGCAAGGAGGTGGAGGAATTGGCCGAGACGCTAAGGGTGAATAATATCTCGGCTCTGGCTTACCACGCGGGTATGGATTCGGCTACGCGTACCGCCAACCAGGACGCCTTCCTGATGGAAAAAGTGCAGGTCATCGTGGCTACCATCGCCTTTGGCATGGGTATCGACAAGCCGGATGTGCGTTTTGTGGTGCATTACGATATACCGAAGTCGCTGGAGGGCTACTACCAGGAAACAGGTCGCGCCGGTCGTGACGGAGGCGAAGGGCAATGTATCTGCTACTATAGTCCGAAAGATATTGAGCGTCTGCGTAAGTTCCAGATCGGTAAGCCTTTAGCGGAGCAGGAGATAGCTAACCAGTTGCTCTTTGAGACGCAGAGTTATGCCGAATCGCCTATTTGCCGCAGGAAGTTGCTGCTTCACTACTTCGGCGAAGAATACAACCAGGAGAACTGCGGACATTGCGATAACTGCAAGAAACAATACCGTCTGGAAGACGAAAGCGAGATACTGTCTATCGCCCTGGAGACCCTGCAACAGATCGGCGAGCACTTCAAGGCAGAACATATCGTGGATATTCTGCACGGTAATGAGACCGCAGCTGTGCTAAGCTACAAGCACAACGACCTGGAGAACTTCGGCGCAGCCGAGGATGTGGACGAGAATATCCTGCATGCCATTCTGCGTCAGGCGATGATTGATCGTTATATCAAACGCGATGTAGAGGCATATGGTGACCTGAAGATAACGGCAGAGGGTCGCAGATACATGAAGAAACCTATCCGCTTTGAGGTGCCCATCGAGATTCACGATGAGGAGGAGGAAGAGGTTATTGCCGCCAATATGGTGGGTAGCGCCGCAGCCGACGAGGTGCTCTATTCGATTCTGAAAGACATCCGCAAGAAACTCAGCAAGAAGATGGATGTACCGCCATTCGTCATCTTCCAGGACCCGAGTCTGGAGGCCATGGCTACGTCGTACCCCATTACCATCGAGGAATTGCAAAACATACCGGGCGTGGGTGCCGGCAAGGCCAAACGCTACGGCGAGGAGTTCCTGCGCGTTATTAAGGAATACGTAGAGGAGAACGAGATTATCCGTCCGGAAGACCTGCGCATTAAGACCGTCGCCAAGGATTCTGCCCGCAAGATAAGCATCATTCAAGCTATTGACCGCCGCGTGGCGCTGGACGATCTGGCTGAATCGAAAGGTATGTCGATGGAAGAGATGCTGGAGGAGATAGAGGCCATCGTCTATAGCGGAACGAAACTGAATATCAGCTACTTTATCAAAGAAGTGGTTGACCCCGACGAGATAGAAGAGATTGAAGACTACTTCAAGCACGCCGAGAATGACAACATCAAATTGGCGATGCAGGAATTGGGCGAGGATTATTACGACGAACTGCACGTACGGTTGGTACGTATTAAGTTCCTGAGTGAACACGCCAATTAAGTTGATAGTTGATAGTTGATAATTGATAATTGATAATTGAAGGAGCGGATTGATATTGTGACCTTGGGGTGCTCAAAGAATCTGGTGGATACCGAGCGCCTGATGGCGAGGCTGGAGAGTCTCGGTTATCGTTGTGCTCACGACCCCGAAGTGGCAACCGGCGAGATAGCCGTTATCAATACCTGCGGATTCATCGGCGACGCCAAAGAGGAAAGCATTAACACCATTCTGCAGTTTGCGGAGCGAAAGACACAGGGCGAACTGAAACGTCTGTATGTCATGGGCTGCCTGGCTGAACGGTACCGCAAAGACCTGGAAGCCGAGATACCCGAGGTGGATAAATGGTTTGGGAAGTTTGACTACCTGAACCTCATCGAAGAATTGAAAACCCCACCCCAACCCTCCCCACAAAGGGAGGGCTTGCAAGCGGGATGTCAGCCACGGGTGCTGACAACGCCAAGGCATTATGCGTATCTGAAGATTTCGGAGGGCTGCAACCGGATGTGCTCGTATTGCGCCATACCGCTTATCACAGGCAGACATACGTCCGTGCCCATGGAGGAGTTGATACGGGAGGCCGAGTGGATGGCCGGACAGGGAGTGAAGGAACTGAACGTGATTGCACAGGATCTGAGTTCGTACGGACTGGATTTGTATAAAAGGCATCAGTTGCCGGAATTGATCAACCGTTTGGCAGATATAGAAGGCATAGGCTGGATACGTTTGCATTACGCCTACCCTACTGATTTCCCCTACCCGATACTGGATGTGATGCGCGAGCGGGAGAATGTGTGCCGGTATTTGGATATCGCCCTGCAACATGCTACAGACTCTATGTTAAGTAAGATGCGCAGGCATATCACGCGCGCGGAACAAGACCGGCTGCTGGATACGATACGCACGAAGGTGCCGGGCATATGCCTACGAACGACATTATTGGTTGGTCATCCGGGCGAGACGGAAGCGGATTTCCGCGAGTTATGCGATTGGGTAGAGCAACAGCAGTTTGACCGCTTGGGCGCATTTGCGTATTCCGAAGAAGACGGAACCTATGCCGCCAAACACTACAAGGACGACATACCGGAGGAAGTAAAGCAGGAACGCGTGGCAGAGATCATGCGCATCCAGCAAGCTATTTCTGCCCGGAAGATGGCGAGTCAGGTCGGAAAAGTACTGCGTGTACTAACCGACCGCCGAGAAGGCGATTATGTCATCGGTCGCACGGAGTTCGATTCGCCGGAGGTGGACTGCGAAGTGCTGATTACGTCCCCCACTCCCCATGGAAAGGAGAGACCCGCCGGTCCCCTGGGGAAGGGAGAGATACGGATTGGAGAGTTTTATGATGTAAAGATAGAACGGGCAGAAGAATTTGATTTATACGGGAAACTATGGAGCAAAAAATGAGTTGGGCGCAGCTGCGAAAGGCTGTACGTGAAAAAACCGGCATGCGCGAAAAGGATGTCAATGTACTGCTGCGTGCATGGTTGAATAGCATGAAAGAGGCGCTTGCACGCGGAGAAGAAGTGCATCTGAGCCGATTAGGAACCTTCTGGATGCAAAAGACGGCTCCACGCAAGAGCGTGGACATATCGACGGGCGAGGAGATTCTCATCGGTGAATCGGAGCGGCTCAGTTTTGCTATGTCTGCAGGTCTGAGAGAACAGGTCAACGCTGTAAAGTCGCCCCGCCTCATTGCCGAAAACGACCCCATACGCAAATTAGGCGAGCAGGCCAACGAGATCATTGATATACTGGCAGATTTGGGACAGGAGCCGAATACGTCCGCTGCCCACACAGAGGAAGAGCCGGAAATTCCGGAAGAACCAGAAAGTCCGGAAGAGCCGGAGATGCCGGAGATTCCAGAAAGTCCGGTAGAGCCAGAGATTCAGGAAATGCCGGAAGAGCCGGAAGAGCCGGAAATGCCGGAAGAACCGGAGATTCCGGAAATGCCGGAAGAGCCGGAGATGCCAGAAGAGCCGGAGATGCCGGAAAGTCCAGAAGAGCCGGAGATGCCGGAGAGTCCGGAAGAGCCGGAGATTCCGGAAAGTCCGGAAGAGCCGGAAAAGAAAGAGAAACACACTACCGTAGAAAAGAAACGGCCACTATGGGTAACGGCGTTGCTGACCCTGATTGTATTCCTATTGTTGCTGCTCTTTGGCGTACTGTTCTTCCAACGACAGTTGGTAAAATGGGTAGATATGCTGCACGAGAAGACGGAGCTTACGGAGAAGCATCATTCGCCTAAAAAACCGGCAAGCACGACTATACCTACAACAGCCGAAAGTACAGCAACGGCTCAAGAAACTGCAGCAACCCCGAAAGCAGGAACCCAGGAGCCTGAACTTAAAGAGACTGCAATCAAAGAAGCAGAAGTTAAGAAGGCAGAATCCACAGAGGCTGTAGCTGCCAAGCCCGCAAAGGTAGAGCAGCCCGCACAGACTGCGAAGGCTGAGAAAGCATGGGACGGATATATTGAGACTGTAAAACTGGCGGAAGGAAGCCGTTTGGCTCTATTGGCAGACCGGTATTACGGCGAACGGGAACTTTGGGTGTACATATTCGAGGCTAACCGCGACCGTATCAAACACCCCAATGATGTGCCCATCGGTACGGAGATACGTATTCCGCGGCTGAAAGCAGCGTATTCGGATTTATCCAAACCCGAGAATCGTGCACGCGTAGAGCAAATGGCACAAGAGTATTTGAACCTTTAGTATATAGATTTCTTGGAAGAAAACGAAGAATATATCGTTATAGAACGGGCTCGGACACACAATCTGAAGGATGTGTCGGTAGCGATACCCCGGAATAGTCTGACGGTTATATCGGGTGTGAGTGGCAGCGGCAAGTCGTCGCTGGCGTTTGACACCCTATATGCCGAGGGGCAGCGTCGGTACGTAGAGAGTCTGAGTGCCTACGCGCGGCAGTTCTTGGGGCGCATGCAGAAGCCGGATGTCGATAAGATAGACGGTATACCGCCTGCGATAGCTATTGAGCAAAAAGTGACGTCGCGCAACCCGCGTTCGACGGTAGGTACCGTAACGGAAATATACGAGTACCTGAAATTGTTGTACGCGCGCGTGGGAACGACCGTTTCGCCGGTCAGCGGCAAGGAAGTAAAGCGTCACACGCCGGGCGATGTAGTAAAGGCGCTGATGGATAGGGCGGATGGCGAACGGGTGTTACTATTGGCGCCTATACACCTGAAAGCGGGGCGGACCCTAAGGGAGCAACTGAAAGTATGGCAGTCGGAAGGTTTTGCGCGCTTATATCAGACTGATACCAACGAGGTCATCCGCATAGCGAACCTCATTCAGGAAGAGGGGGATATAGACAGTCAGGACCTCGGTAGTGAGAATCTGTATCTGTTAGTAGACCGTGTGGTAGCGGATGGCGAGCAGACAACGGCTAACCGCTTTGCAGACTCGGTGCAGACGGCATTCTTTGAGGGCGACGGTTCCTGTGCGCTGATATGCCGTCCGGGCGAGGCGGACAGCGAACGACTGGATTTCTCGGTTCGCTTCGAGGCAGATGGTATCACGTTCATGGAGCCTACGGAGCATCTGTTTGACTTCAATAATCCGTTAGGCGCGTGCCCACGGTGTAACGGCTACGGCAACACCATCGGTATAGACCCCGATTTGGTTGTGCCGGACAAATCCAAAACGATATACGAAGGAGCCATTGTATGCTGGCGAGGCGAGAAGATGAGCCTCTGGAACGAGGAGTTGATCATGCACGCCTCGGAATTCGGATTCCCGATACACACACCTTACTACGCCCTGACGCCCGAACAGAAACAGTTACTCTGGACGGGTAATGAATACTTCCGCGGGCTAAACGACTTCTTCGAAGAGTTGGAGACCAAACAGCACGGTAAGATACAATATCGTGTGATGTTAGCGCGCTATAAAGGTAAAGCCCAATGCCCGCTGTGCCAAGGACTGAGGCTACGCAAGGAGGCCGGCTACGTGCTCTTCAAGGGGAAAGCTATCACGGAGTTGATGACGCAGTCGGTGAACAGGTTATCGGAGTGGTTTGCAGGTCTGGAGTTGACCGAGCGTGAGCAGGAAGCCACGCGTCAGTTGCTGCCCGAGATACGCAACCGGTTGCAGTTCATGCAAGATGTAGGTCTGGGTTATCTGACCCTGAACCGCCTGAGTTCGACCTTGTCGGGCGGCGAGAGTCAGCGCATCAACCTGGCTAAGAGTCTGGGTAGCAGTCTGGTGGGCTCGCTCTATGTGCTGGACGAACCGAGTATCGGTCTGCACCCGCGCGACACCCAGCGCCTGATACATGTGCTGAAGGAGTTACGCGACCTGGAGAACACCATAGTGGTGGTTGAGCACGACGATGATATCCAGCGTGCAGCGGACTACTCCATAGAGGTAGGTCCGGCGGCGGGACGCAACGGCGGCGAGATAACCTATACGGGTAAGCCGCGTTGGGAGAAATTCACCTACAACGTTCCTCGCCATCGGCGCAAATGGAACAACTATATCGAGGTATGCGGCGCTACGGAGAACAACCTGAAGAACCTGGATGTGAAGTTTCCGCTGAACGTGCTGACGGTTGTGACGGGTGTGAGCGGCAGCGGCAAGTCGTCGCTGGTAAGCAAGGTGCTCTACCCTGCCCTGAAGAAATACTACGGCGGCACGGCAGAACGGACGGGTGACTACAGCATGCTGAAGGGATCGCTGCACCTGATACAGGATGTGGAGTTTGTGGACCAGAACCCGCTGAGCCGTTCGTCGCGGTCTAATCCCGTGACGTACCTGAAAGCCTACGACGAGATACGCAAACTATTCTCGGAGCAACAACTCAGTCGTCAGATGGGCTTCACGCCGGCGCATTTCTCGTTCAACACCCCCGGCGGCCGCTGCGAAGAGTGCCAGGGCGAAGGTGTACGGCGGGTAGAGATGCAGTTTATGGCGGATATCGTGTTGGAATGCGAACATTGCCACGGCAAACGGTTCAAACCGGATGTGCTGGAGGTCGAATATCGCGGTAAGAGCATCTTCGACATACTGCAGATGACGGTTGACGAAGCGATCGCCTTTTTCAGCGAAGACAATGCCTGCAAGCGCATCGTGCAACGCCTGAAGCCGCTACAAGACGTGGGTATCGGCTATGTGCAGTTGGGGCAGTCCAGTTCGACCCTGTCGGGCGGCGAGAGTCAGCGTGTGAAGCTGGCGTCGTTCCTGGCGGAGACAGACACAAAAGCCAGGCTGTTCCTATTCGACGAACCCACTACAGGTCTGCACCATAAAGACGTGACGATACTGATGCAAGCGCTCAACAAACTTATCGAACGCGGTCACAGCATCGTGGTCATCGAGCACAACCCCAGTCTCATTCTGGCAGCAGATCATGTGATAGACCTGGGTCCGGAAGGCGGCAATAAGGGCGGCGAGATCGTATGCGAAGGCACACCGGAGGAGGTCATGGCCTGCAAGAAAAGCTATACGGGTGAGGCACTCAGAAGAATTCCGGAGAGCGAAAAATTGATGATTTAGTGTTGAGAGTTGAGAGTTGAGTGCAGTTGAGAGTTGAGTGCAGTTGAGAGTTGATAGTTGATAATTGACATTTTATGAAACATAAGTTACTGAAAGAGTTAAAACAGTCGGATATATTTTCGCACTTATCGTCGCTGGGTTATCTGCCCCGCTGGTGCGTACTGCTGCTGGACCTGATGACCTGCAGTTTAGGATACTGGCTCAGTATCTGGATTGGCAGCAGCCTGTTTCACTACCAGCCTACGGGGGTTGTTATTTCGCCTATAGGCCAATACGGCATTCTGATTGCGGTGCAGGCAGTTTGTTTTTGGCTCTTTCATACCTACTCGGGCATACTGCGTTACTCCACCTTTATCGACACGCTGAAGGTGCTGTCGTCGGTTGTGGTATGCAGTATGACGCTACTGTTGACCAACATCGTATGGCAGTTGGCTAATAGCGAGAAGCTGTTTATGAACACAGCGCTGATACTGTATATCTTTGTGACCTTTGTACTGTTGTTCTGTATCCGCGTGGGTGTCAAGACGCTCTACGAGAGTATTCGTCAGGCGGCTATTTCGGGTCCGAAGGTACTGATTTACGGCACCAAGACTGCCGGCATCGCGATAGCCAAGATGCTGATGGCCTCGGGCAACACGCCCTACCATCCGGTTGGGTTTATAGATGACAAACGCGAGGAGAGGAAGTACAAGTTGTTAGGGATGCGGGTGCATATGCTGGACGAAGAACTGTTTGAGCGCATGCGTTCGAACCATATTCAGCACGTCATCATCTCGCCCTTGAAGATGAAGGAGTTAAATCCGGCTAAAGACCTAACGGTATTCCTGGAGCACAACATCAAGATACTGACGACCCCCTCGTTCACGACCTACAACGAAGAAAGCACCAAATCCGTCATCGGGCGAATTGATTCCATCCGTATTGAGGATCTATTGGAACGCGAGACCATACGTATCAATACCGAGAACGTGAGCAAGGTGCTGAAGAACAAGGTGGTACTGATCTCCGGCGCGGCGGGCAGCATCGGTCAGGAGATCGTACGGCAGGTTCTGAACTACGAGCCGCGTGCCGTTGTGCTCTTGGAGCAGGCCGAATCGCCGCTTCACGACCTGACGTTGGATTTGAAGAGCCAAGTACCGAATGCGGTACTGATACCCTGTATCGGTAATATCCGGGAACGGGAACGCGTCGAAGAGATCTTCAGCGAGTTCCGGCCGGATGTAGTCTATCATGCCGCTGCCTACAAACACGTACCGCTGATGGAAGACCACCCCAACGAAGCCATTCATGCCAACGTGTTGGGCACCAAGAACATGGCGGATATGTCAGTCAAGTACAAGGTAGAACGATTTGTGATGATATCTACCGACAAAGCCGTCAACCCAACCAATGTCATGGGGGCCTCTAAGCGCATCGCTGAGATGTACGTGCAGGCTCTGAACAAGGAGACGAACGATACACTATTCATCACCACGCGCTTCGGCAACGTCTTAGGGTCGAACGGCAGCGTGATTCCCTACTTCAAGAAACAGATACAGAAGGGCGGCCCTGTCACCGTGACACACCCTGATATCATCCGCTACTTTATGACAATACCCGAAGCCTGCACGCTGGTGTTGGAGGCATCGGTGCTCGGTAACGGCGGCGAGATATTCGTCTTTGACATGGGGAAGCCCGTCAAGATTCTGCACCTGGCGGAGAACATGATTCGCCTGGCCGGCTACACACCGTATCAGGATATCCAAATCACCTTTACAGGTCTCAGACCGGGCGAGAAACTATACGAGGAGTTGCTGAACCAGAAGGAGACAACCCTGCCTACCGAGAACGAGAAGATTATGATTGCCCGCGTGCGGGAATACGCATTTGAGGAGGTGAGCAAGGGGATTGACGAACTCATCGGGTTGAGTTACGAGGGCAAACCGTTTGAGACGGTACGAAAGATGAAAGAGTTGGTACCCGAATTCAAGAGCATGAACTCGGTGTACCAGAAACTGGACTCTAAGATTTAAAATTTAAGATTTAAAATTTAAAGATTGCTTTGTTGACCTTCTTTTATAACCATCCCTATTTAATTGGCCTGATAGCGTTTGCCTTAGGCGCGCTGTTTATGCCGGTGGTGCTGCGCGTGGCCAAAACCAAGCATTTTGTAGTGCGCCCCAATAAACGCATGAGCCATACGGGTGAGGTGCCCAATATAGGCGGACTGGATATCTGCTTCTCGTTCCTATTGACATACCTGATTTTTGAGTTCAATACCCTGCAGCAGTCCCAATTCCTACTGATTGGCGTGTTTGCCATCATGATGGTAGGGTTTGTGGATGACATCTTGATTCTACCGCCCCTGCCTAAGTTACTATGCGAACTGATTGCCGGCGTGGCGCTCATATCGTTTGCAGACATACGGTTGACCCATCTGCATGGTTTTCTGGGCATCGAGGTGCTGCCGGAGGTGTGGTCGTATGTGCTGTCATTCTTTGTGTTGGCGGCTATCATCAATGCCTTCAACCTGATAGACGGTGTTGATGGCTTGGCATCCGGTTTGGGCATGCTGTATTGCAGCTTCTTTGCCACCTGGTTCTACCTGGCAGGCGATGGTCCGTGGTGCATACTGGCTATCTGCCTGGTGGGTTCACTGGCGGTATTCTTCTGCTACAACGTCTTTGGCGGCACCCGAACCAAGATATTCATGGGCGACTCGGGCAGTCTGCTGGTAGGCTACATGCTGACGGCTTTTGTATTCCGCTTCTGCGAGCAGAACGCCTACCACCTGGTGCCCGAATGGCTGCATATGAGCGCAGCACCGGCGGTAGCCATCAGCGTGCTATCGATACCCATCTTCGACACCCTGCGCGTGAGTCTGGCGCGTATCAAGAATAAGAAATCGCCCTTCCAGCCCGATAAGAATCATATACACCACCTGCTGCTCAATACCGGGCTGAATCATATCCAGACCACCGCCGTGCTGCTATGCGTTTCGGTGCTGCTGATCGCTATCGGCATCGTGGGTAGGAACTGGAACATGCTACTATTGGTAAGCGTAGATGCACTCATCTGCGCAACGTTTACACTGCTGGTAAAATTAAAAATTAAAAATTAAGAATTAAAAATTAAGAATTGAATTGCTGCCGAGATGATTAGTGTGGAGCATTTGACCATAGAATTCTCGTCGCGTCCGGTGCTGGACGACATCTCGTTCTTGGTGAACAACCGCGAGCGAGTGGCACTGGTGGGTAAGAACGGCGCGGGCAAGACAACCCTACTGCGTCTCATAGCCGGCGAACAGGAGCCTACGAGCGGTGCGGTGCGCAGGGACAAAGACCTGCGTATAGGCTATCTGCCGCAGATCATGCTGCACCGCGACGACAAGAACATATTGGACGAGGTCTTGCAGGGCAATGACGACGCACGACAAAAAGCAGAGGCCGACCGCACCCTGACGGGTTTGGGTTTCGAACGCGAAGACCTGACGCGCCCCTGCAGCGAGTTCTCCGGCGGCTGGCGCATGCGTATCGAGTTGGCTAAGATTCTGCTGCAGCACCCCGACCTGCTGCTACTCGACGAGCCCACCAATCACCTGGATATCGAGAGTATTCAATGGCTGGAAGACTTCCTCCGCCAGAGTCAGGCAGCAGTACTGTTGGTGAGCCACGACCGCGCCTTTCTGGATAACGTCACCACCCGCACCATCGAGATAACACTGGGCAGGATATACGATTATAATGTGCCCTACTCGCAGTTCGTACAACTGCGTCAGGAGCGCCACGAGCAGCAAGTGCGCGCCTACGAGAACCAGCAAAAGATGATCGCCGATACCGAGGCATTCATTGAGCGTTTCCGCTACAAGGCCACGAAGGCGGTACAGGTACAGAGCCGCATCAAGCAGCTGGATAAGCTGGAGCGGCTGGAGGTGGACCTGGAGGACACCAGTAGGCTGAATCTGCGTTTCCCGCCTGCGCCCAGAAGCGGCGATTTCCCCCTCATCATCGAAGACTTGGCGAAGACCTACCCGGGTGCCGAACGCCCCGTCATATCCGGCGTCACGCTGACACTCCGTCGCGGCGAGAAGGTGGCATTTGTGGGTAAGAACGGCGAGGGTAAGACGACCTTAGTGCGCTGCATCATGGATCAGCTGGATTATCTGGGCACCCTCAAGATCGGGCATAACGTGCGCATCGGCTATTTTGCGCAGAACCAGGCCTCGCTGCTGGATGAGAACAAGACGGTCTTTGAGACCATTGACTATGTGGCAACGGGCGATATCCGCACCAAGATACGCGACATACTGGGCGCATTCATGTTCGGCGGCGAAGCGTCGGATAAGAAAGTTAAGGTTCTCAGCGGCGGTGAGCGAAGCCGCCTGGCGATGATCCGTCTGCTGTTAGAACCCTGCAACCTGCTCATACTCGACGAGCCGACCAACCACCTCGACATGAGTTCGAAAGACGTACTGAAGGCTGCCCTCAAGGCTTTTGACGGCACGCTTATCTGCGTCAGTCACGACCGCGACTTCCTGGACGGGCTCGTAGAAAAAGTCTATGAGTTCGGCGGCGGTAAGGTGCGCGAACACCTGGGCGGCATCTATGACTTCCTGAAGAAAAAGAAGATGAGCAGCCTGCAGGAGTTGGAGCGACGGACACCCTCCGGCACCCCGGGAAAGGGGGAGAAGGCGGAGAAAACAACGACACCCACCACTGCCAAACAAGACTACGAGGCGCAGAAAGCCGAGGCCGCAGCGCGACGCAAACGCGAGAAACAGATAGCCGATACCGAGGCAGAGATTGCCCGTCTGGAACAGGAGCAAGCCGCATTAGAGGCCCTACTCGCGCTGCCGGCTAACCAGACGCAAGCCAACTTCGAGCAATACGAACACATCAAACACGAGATCGAAAAAAAACTATACGAATGGGAACTATTGTCCGATATCTGATTCAATTCTTGCTCTACGGCAATACCGAAGCAGCAGAACAGGTGGCGTACACCGCCGACGAGGCCGAGTGGCCGCGTTACAAAGCCGTCATAGTGCCTTCCGGTCATCTGGGCGGCAAGTTGGTGCTGCCTGATTTCGGACCGGTCGTTGTGGAGCGCCCTGCCGCTGCCCCCAAGACGGCTGTGATACGCACCGATATCGTCTACAACGCCTTTTTCTTCCTCTCGCGCGCCGAGGAGCTACTGACCGACAAACGCGACGAGCATGGTCGTTTTGCCGCGCGCTATTCCATCTTGGGCGAGAAGAACAGGCTGAATATCCCCCTTGTGGATGAATATGCGCGCATACTGATGAAAGCCATGGAGTTGGACTTACCGACCCCCGGTTGGCACAAGATTTGGCTGACGCACGATGTAGATACCATCGCCCACTACCGGCACCTACGCGGCTTTATCGGCGGCTTGCTGCGCGGGCAGAAGGATCTGGCATGGGCTGCACAAAAAGATATCCGCAAAGACCCCGCCTACACCTTCCCCTGGCTGATAGAACAAGACCAAGCGCTGCAAAAACGACTTGGCGACCGGGTGCAGCCCCTCTATTTTATCAAGCACACCCGCGGCCGTGGGTATGACTACCCGCAGTACGACTTGCGCAAGCGCGACTACCGTTACCTGGAGAAACAGCTGCGCCAATCGGGCGCCGAGATAGGTCTGCACAGCTCGTACTACGGCGACATCATCGACCCCATGCCGCTGCACCGCAGTCATTACCTGCGCTGCGATATAGACCAGATGCAGCGTTTGGCTGACGCCGGCGTAACGGATGATTTCACCATGGGGTTTGCAGACCGAGCCGGTTTTCGCCTGCAGACAACCCGCCCCGTGCGCTGGATTAACCCCAAGACCATGCAGCTGACACCACTGACGCTGCACCCCCTGACCGTCATGGACTGTACGTTATCGAACGACAACTACATGAACCTACCCGAAGACGAGGCTTACTTCCTCTGCCAGCAACTGTTCGACAAGGTGTACCAGTATCACGGCGAGTTGGTGCTGCTCTGGCATAATCATATCCTGTCGAACGGCAGTTACCACCGTACGCTGTATCCTGAACTACTGCAACATATCTTAGCACAATGACCCCAAAACGCCTATTACTACTGACTGACGCACCGGCACCGCCGCTCTATACGCCCCGCATGCGCTACCTGGTCCGATATCTGGCGAACCGAGGATGGGAATGCACCGTGGCGAGCGAGACGATACCCGGTGTGGACTTTCAGTTTACAGCCTGCCGTCATCTGTGCTACGCATACTATACAGAGGGGCACCGCTTGCACAACGCGCTACGACGCCTCATGGATTGGCAGTGGCTACTGAAAGAACGACTGTTTGCACGCTGGCTAAGGCAACAAATAGCCGGTGAGCACTATGACTGCCTGCTCTGCTCCACCTTCAATCTCTTTCCGCTGCCCACCGCTGCGCAGATAGCCCGCGAAGCAGGCATACCGCTCATAGCCGACCTGCGGGATATCGATGAGCAATGGGGCGAAGCCTCTTTTACGCAACGAAAGATACCCGAGGGACTGAAGCCGCTCTTCCGCCTCTATCGCCGACGGGCTGTGCGCCTGCGCAACCGCGCCTTAAAACAAGCGGATGTCGTCACAACCGTTTCCCCCTGGCACCAAGCAGTACTGCAACGGCTGCACCCGCGGGTGGAACTGATATACAACGGCTTTGATGAAGAGCTGTTTCAACCTACCCGGCAGCAGACAGACACCTTCCGCATCGTCTATACGGGTCGTATCTACGACTTCGCGCTGCGCAATCCGGATCTGTTCTTTCGCGGCCTACAGCAAGTAGATAAGAACAAACGGATACAAGTCGATTTCTACTGCGAGGAGTCGCAACACCCCGCCTTAAGGCACATGGCAGAGAAATATGGCGTGGATTCAAGCCTCCATTTGCACCATTTCGTTGCGAACGATGCCGTTCCCGCCTTGCTTTCGCAAGCATCCATCTGCCTCATACTGACCAACCGCGCCGGCGACAATGGCCCGCACGGCATCCTCACCACCAAGTTCTACGAGGCGCTGGGCATGCAGAAACCCATCTTGTGCGTGCCGAGCGACCATGGTTGCCTCAGCGAAGTCATCCGTATGACCAACGCCGGACTGGCAGCTGATACACCGGAAGAGGTGGCTGACTTTATCAACGCCCAATACAAGGAATGGCTCAGTCAGGGCTACACCCGCCAGCCGGTACGCAATAAGGAATTGTTTAACCGCCAAAAACAAGCCGAGCAGTTTGAAAGTCTGTTCTGTCATAGTGCCCATTTATAATGCCGAGCGGTATCTAAGCGAGTGTATCCGGTCGCTTATCTCGCAGACCTACACCGACCTGGAGATCCTGCTCATTAACGACGGCTCAACTGATAGCAGTGCTGCCATCGCCTCGCGTTACGCACGCAGAGACTCGCGTATCGTGTTGCAGGGCACCCTCAATCGCGGGCAGGCAGCTGCACGCAACACCGGTCTGGAGTTGGCTACCGGCGAGTGGGTGCTGTTCGTGGATGCCGATGACTACCTCGCGCCTGACTGCATCGCCCGGCTCATCGCAGCCATCGGCGAACGCGACGTACTACAATACGGTTACCGTGTTGTTACGGAAGACGGTAAGCCCCTCTACAAGCAGATTCCATGGCACCCGTACCTACTGACGACCCCCTGGAGCCGGCTGTACCGCCGTGCCTTCCTGGACCGCAACAGGCTACGTTTTCCCGTCGGGCATATATACGAAGATGTGCGCTTCAGCATGATGCTTTGGGCCGCTCGTCCCCGACAGCGAATCTTGACCTATATCGGGTACTTCTACCGCCGAAATGCAGGTTCCACCACCTCACGCCGCCATCGCCATGAAGAGGAACTGCTCTACCGCGACTTAAGAACCATCGGCAAAGGTTTCCGTATGTGGCTACTGCGCTGCTACACCCTATGGCGGCTGAAATTCCATTTCCGGAAAGCACCCTATTACCCCGAACCATCTAATACACCCTATAAACCATGACAAACACCGAGATTTTAAACCTGTTGCACCGCGAGGTGGTGCCCGCCATCGGCTGCACCGAACCCATCGCCGTTGCATTATGCGTGGCAAAAGCACGCGAGCAATTAGGCTGCGAGCCCCAAGAGATACATGTCTATCTCAGTAAAAACATCTATAAGAACGCCCTCGCCGTAGGTATTCCGAACACCGGTATGACGGGTCTGCCTATCGCCATCGCCCTGGGGGCTACCATCGGCAAGAGTTGCTACGGCCTGGAGGTGCTGCGCGACGCCGACGACCACGCAGTACAGTATGCCAAAGAATATATGGAACGCGTACCCGCGAAGATAGATGTGGACTATCAAGCGCCCGATGTGCTCTATATCCGTGCCATCGTACGCGCCGACGGCCACGAAGCCGAGGCAACCATTCAGCACGAGCACACCCATTTTGTCACCTCAACCGATAACCCGGAACCGAGAACCGAGAACCCGGAACCGAGAACCGATAACCCGGAACCCATCCCCCCCTTTGAAAGGGGGACGGGGGGATTGGATAACCAAGAACTCACCCTCCGCGAGGTGTATGACTATGCGCTGACGGTTAATCCGGCGGATGTAGCCTTTCTGCTGGACGGCGCCAAGATGAATAAGGAAGCAGCCGAACAGTCATTCCGCGGCGCTTACGGCCACGGCCTGGGACGCCTGCTGCACGACGGAGCCTCATCGACGCTCTTTGGCGACACGGCGTTCACCCATATCCTCGCCTACACCTGCGGCGCCTGCGATGCCCGCATGTCGGGCGCTATGGTGCCCGTTATGTCGAATAGCGGTAGCGGCAATCAGGGCGTGAGTTGCTCGCTGCCCGTCTATATCTACGCCTTAGAGCACCATGTGACCGACGAACAACTGCTGCGCGCGCTGACCATTTCCAACCTGACGGCTATCTATATCAAGCAGTCACTGGGACGGCTGTCTGCCCTCTGCGGTTGCGTGGTAGCCAGTACCGGTTCTGCCTGCGGTATCACCTACCTCATGGGCGGCGGATACGAGGAGTTGACCTATGCCATCAAGAATATGATTGCCAACATATCGGGCATGATTTGCGACGGAGCCAAACCCGGCTGCGCGCTCAAGGTCACCTCGGGCGTAGCCACCGCCGTACTATCCGCCACACTCGCCATACAGCATGCACACGCCGACAATACAGAAGGTATCGTAGAAGAGGATATCGACCGCACCATACACAACCTCACCCGTATCGGTCGCGATGGCATGAGCCGAACAGATGACCTTATACTGGATATCATGACCCATAAGAAAATGGGAGAGGGAATTCCCCCGGCCCCCTTTCAAAGGGGGAGAAGAGGGGAATGAGGCCCCCCAGCCCCCTAAAGGGGGGAGGGAAAAAATGAGGAATGGAATTTTAAATATTAAATATTAAATTTTAAATCACCATAAGATGTATAATTTCACTTTTGCCAACGTGGGTGGTAGTACCCGCGTAAAAATCCAGTCAGGCGATGACATCCGTCACCTGGGCGAACTGGATCAAAAAATGTGGACAGTACTTTCCTGTCCCTGTCACGGACTGGAGATTGACGAGCGTTCGCTCAATCTCATGGACGCAGATGGCGACGGTCAACTGCACGTAACCGAAGTCATCAAAGCTGCCGAATGGCTCAGCACGGTGCTCAAGAATTTGGACACCCTCTTCCTCGCTACCGATCGTGTGGATAAGGACAACATCCTGGACCCCGATCTGCGTGCCATCGCCGACAAACTGCCCGAGGCTACGCTCAAAGCCCTGGATGAGATGCTCGCCACCATCACCGTAGAGGAAGAGAAGGCTCCCGAAGCCCCCTACCCCGCTAATGTCATCGCAGCCTACAAGGCTAAGAAAGAGGAGTATGCCGCCTACTTCGAGCAGGAGAAACTGCAGCAGATAGGACTGACCGTTATCCCCGAAGAGACACCCAAGCCCGGTATGAAAGAGGCTGAGTTCCTGGAGATGGGCACCAAGATTGCCGAATGGGAAGCTGCCGCGGATGGCGTCAACCAGCGCAACACCGCTGCCTGGGATGCCAAACGCGGCGAATACGAACCGCTGCGTAAGTTACTGCTGCTGCACCGCGACTTTGTGACCCTGCTGCACAACTTCGTTACCTTCGAGCAGTTCTACCGCGTCAATGCCGATGCCATCTTCCAGGCCGGTACCCTCGTCATCGACCAGCGTGCCTGCCACCTGACGCTCATAGCCAAAGAACTGCCCAAACTTGATGCACAGGCGCCTGCCAGCAATATGTTCCTGGTGTTCTGCGACTGCAAAAACAAGAAACTGAACAAGACGCTGCAGATCGTAGCAGCGGTAACCATGGGTGAGATCAACAGCCTCTATGTAGGCAAGAACGCCATCTTCTATGACCGCCATGGCAACGACTACGATGCCACCATTACCAAGATTATCGACAACCCCATCTCCATCCGTCAGGCATTCTGGACCCCCTACCGCAAGTTAGCAAAGTGGGTCGAAGAGTTACTCAACAAACGCGCGGCCGAGAAGGACGCCAAGGCATTCGAGGATATGAAGACCAAGACGGACGCCGCACTCACCACTAAGACCGGAGAGCCTATCATCACCAAGCAACAGGTTTTTGATATCGCTAAGTTCGCCGGTATCTTTGCCGCCATTGGTATGGCATTAGGCATGATTGGTACGGCACTCGCCAGCATAGCCTCCGGTATGTCATCCTTGTCCTGGTGGCAAATCATCATCGTCTTCGTTGCCATCCTGCTGGTGATATCCGGTCCGTCGATGATTATGGCTTGGCTCAAGCTGCGCAAACGTAACCTGTCGCCCGTACTGAACGCCAACGGCTGGGCTGTCAATGCCGACAACCTCATCTCCATCCCCTTTGGTGCTACGCTGACCGAACAGGTTTCCTTCCCGCTGGTCAACCTCAAAGACCCCTTTGCCAAGAGCGGCATGGAGCCCTGGAAAAAATGGGCGATTGCCATCGTCTGCATCTTAGCAGCAATAGCAATCGCCGTCATTGTACTTCGTACCACCGGTGTCTTCGGTGGCGAAGAGGCTACATGCGTTCAGGCATCTCAATGCCTAACAGACTCATTGCAGAACCAATAACTCGGGCTACACAGTCTGAGAGCACGATACGAAGACTCCGCTTGGCGGGGTCTTCTTCGTTTAGGATGGAGTAGTCGTGGTAGAATGAGTTGAAGTCGCAGGCTACGTTATAGGCATACGCGGCTATCTGGGCGGGCGAGAAATCTTCGCCTGCCTGACGCACCACGGCGGGGTATTCCGTCAGGCGCTGAATCAGCGTTAGCTCTTTCTCCTCAAGCCCGATAACCGATAACCGAGAATCGATAACCGATAACCCTGCCTTACGCAGCACCGACTGTATGCGGGCATAGGTATATTGGATGAACGGCCCTGTATTGCCGTTGAAGTCGATAGACTCATCGGGGTTGAAGAGCATGTTCTTGCGCGGATCGACCTTCAGGATGAAGTATTTCAGCGCGCCCATACCTACCTTGCGGGCTATCTCGTCGGCCTCAGCCTCGGTGATATCGGGCAGGGTGTTGACTTTATCGCGGGCTATCTCCTTGGCGTCGCGCACCATGGCATCCATCAGATCATCGGCATCGACCACCGTGCCCTCGCGACTCTTCATCTTGCCGTTGGGCAGTTCGACCATACCGTACGAGAAGTGGACCAACTCCTTGCCAAAGGGGAAGCCTAACTTATCCAGCAAGAGCGACAGCACCTTGAAGTGATACTCCTGCTCGTTGCCCACGACATAGACCATCTTGTCAATGGGATAGTCCTTAAAACGCAGTTTGGCGGTACCGATATCCTGCGTTATATAGACGCTGGTGCCATCCTGACGGAGCAGCAGTTTCTCATCCAGCCCGTCGCCGGTCAGGTCAGCCCATACCGAGTTATCCTCGCGGCGGTAGAAGATGCCCTCCTGCAGGCCTCGCTCGACTTCTTTCTTGCCCTCTAAGTAGGTATTCGACTCGTAGTAGATCTTATCGAACGCTACGCCCAAGCGGCGGTAGGTCTCGTCAAAGCCGGCATAGACCCAGTTATTCATCTTCTCCCACAGGGCGCGAACCTCGGGGTCGCCTTGTTCCCACTTCAGCAGCATCGCCTGCGCTTCCTTCATCAGCGGCGCCTCGCGCTTGGCGGTGTCTTCGTCCATGCCCTGCGCCATCAGTTGCTTGATCTGGGCTTTGTACTCTACGTCAAAACGCACGTAGTAATCGCCGATGAGGTGGTCACCTTTCTTGCCGCTGGACTCCGGTGTCTCGCCCTGCCCGAACTTGAGCCAGGCGAGCATCGACTTGCAGATATGAATGCCGCGGTCGTTCACGATATTGGTCTTGACCACTTTCCAGCCGTTGGCCTCCTGTATCTTAGCAATGGAATAGCCCAAGAGGTTGTTGCGCACGTGCCCGAGGTGCAGGGGTTTGTTGGTGTTGGGCGACGAGTACTCGACCATCATCAGGCGGTTGTTGGCGGGCCATGTTCCGTAGGCGGGGTCGGCATGGATAGCTTCCAGCTGCGCGATCCACCAGGCGTCGGCGATGCTCAGGTTCAGGAATCCCTGCACGGCATTGTACTTGGCGATGAGCTGCTGAGAGTTTGCCATCAGCCATTCGCCTATTTCCTGCGCTACCATCTGCGGGGCTTTGCGGGCAGCCTTCACAAAGGGGAATACCACGACTGTCATGTTGCCCTCGAACTCGGCACGAGTCTTCTGCAGCTGTATCTGTTTCTCATCCGCCTCAATGCCGTAAAGCGCCTTTACCGCCGCACCGACATAGTGGCTTAATTGTTGTTCCAGTGTCATATTGCTTTGCATTTTTCTTTGAGCCACGCGGCTTCCTCGGCGTTGAGGCGCGGAGCTACTTCGTTATATACTTTCTGGTGGTACGCGTTGAGCCATGCGCGTTCCTGCTCGGTGAGCATGCTCATCTCGATGAGGCGTGTGTCGTAGTAGCAGAGCGTGATGGTCTCGAACTCGTAGTACTGTTCGCCCGTTGTGCGCGGCGACAAGCCCGTGGCCGGAACGGTCACCACCAGGTTCTCGATACGGATACCGTATTCGCCCGTGCGGTAGATACCGGGTTCATCGCTGAATACATTTCCCTCGCGGATGGGGTTGGTATTATTGTCGGTGCGGATATTAGCCGGTCCCTCATGGCAGCCCATGTAGTGGCCCACGCCGTGACCCGTGCCGTGGCCGTAGGTGATACCTTCGTGCCACATATACTGGTGTGCCAACACGTCTAACTGATTGCCGCGTGTACCCTTCGGGAAGCGAACCTGTGCCAGGGCTATATGCCCTTTGAGTACCAGGGTGTAGTCGCGTTTTACGGCTTCGGGTATGGCTTGCTCGCTACCGATCCAGACGGTGCGGGTAATATCGGTGGTTCCATCCAGGTACTGACCGCCCGAGTCTAACAGCAGTACGCCGTCGCCCTCGATACGGGCGCAGTTGTCGGGCGTAGCGTGGTAGTGCACGATGGCTCCGTTACCTTTCCAGCCGGCTATGGTGCAGAACGAGTCATCCGTGTAGTTCTTGCCCTGACTGCGCAGGTCGGTCAGTTTCTGGGCGAGCGTTATCTCGGTCTGCGGTGTTTGGAGCGCCTCGGTCTCAAGCCAGCGGAAGAAACGGGTCAGTGCCACGCCATCTACCTTCATCGCCTCGCGTTCGCCGGCAATCTCCGTGGCGTTCTTGACCGACATCATCACCTGCACGGGGCTGGGTGTCGCATTCACGCGGCGCTTCACGGCGGGGTTGATAGCTTCGTACAAAGCCTCGTTCACGCGGTTGCCGTCGTAGAGCACACCCTCAGATGCGATGGTACGGAGGTATGCGAACACATCGCCGTATTCATGGATGGTCACCCCTATTTTGCTCAGGTAAGCGCGGGCTGCGTCATCGAGCTTGCGGTGGTCGATGAACAGGTTGCAAGCCGCCTTCTCCACCACGACATAAGCTATTACGCACGGTGTGTAGTCTACATCCGTTCCGCGCACGTTCAGGAGCCAGCCTATCTCGTCCAGCTCCGCGATGACGCAGGCGTCGGCACGCCGTTCCGCCAAGGCCTCGCGCACGCGCTGCTGTTTCTGCGCCACGCTCTCGCCGGCATACTGCTCATCGTAGGGCAGCAGTTTGTTCATGGGTATCTCGGGGCGGTCTTCCGTCCAGATAGGGCCTATCAGGTCCAGCGAACGCAGACCCAGTCCGCCGTCCTCCAGTTCCTCACGCAGCTTCCGGTACCCGTTCACCGAGTACATCTCGGGGTTGACACCAATTTTCAATTTTAAATTTTGAATTTTAAATTCATCACAGAGCCACTCGGTGATGCTCGGGCAATCGACATCGCTCTCGCGCATCAGTTCCACGGTGGTGCCTTGCAGCTCGGCTTCGGCCTGCAGGTAGTAGCGGCTGTCGGTCCAGAGCAGGGCTCGGTCGGTAGTGATGACGGCGGTACCCGTCTCGCCCAAGAAGCCGGTTATCCACGACATCTCCGCCCAGTGCGGAGCCATATACTCACTGGCGTGCGGGTCTGTGCCCGGCACAATATAGGCGCTAAGGCCCTCTTTTTTCATCAGCGCTCGCAGCGCTTCCAATCTCTCTATAATTGTCATAAATATCTATATTTACGATTTGACTATTTACAATTTAGTTAATCGTACAATTGACATCAATAGAACAATAAATCGTGCAATCGTCAATCGTACAATCGTCAATTATTTCACGGCTTTGAAGCTCATATCCAGCGACTTGACGCTGTGCGTCAGGGCGCCAACAGACACATAGTCCACGCCTGCCAGGGCATAGGCACGGATGGTATCCAGTGTGATGCCGCCGCTGGACTCGATCTCGATATACTTGCCGCCGTAGTCACGGATGATCTTCACAGCCTCAGCGGTGCGCTCGGGTGTGAAGTTATCCAGCATGATGCGGTCGGGAATGCCGGTAGCGAGTGCCTCGCGTATCTCCTGCTCGTTGCGGGTCTCAATCTCGATACGTAGGCTGAGGTTCTTAGCGCGGCAGTAGTCGCGTGCGCGTTCGAGCGCATTGGTGATGCCGCCGGCGAAGTCCACATGGTTATCCTTCAAGAGAATCATATCAAACAGTCCGATGCGGTGGTTCATACCGCCGCCGATACGCACGGCTTCTTTCTCCAGGTAGCGCAGTCCGGGCGTGGTCTTGCGGGTGTCAAGCACATGGCAACCGGTGTCGGCTATGAGGCTCTGGTAACGGTGGGCGGTTGTAGCGACGCCCGACATACGCTGCATGATATTGAGCATGGTGCGCTCGATCTGCAGCAGGCTCAGTTCTTTGCCGGTGACGCGGAACGCTATATCACCGGGTTTGACGGCGTCGCCGTCATTCAGCAGTTGGTCCATACGGCATTCGGGGTCGAAGTAGCGGATGATTTCCTTAGCCACCTCAACGCCGGCGAGTATGCCGGTATCTTTGATGAGTAACTGCTGGCAGCCCATCTGTGTGGGCGGGATGCAGCACAATGAGGTGTGGTCACCTTCGCGGATATCCTCCTCAAACCAGATCTTAATCAGTTTTCGCAACTCTTCTCTTTCCATATATATAATAAATATCAACTATCAACTGTCAACTATCAACTATACGCGAGGTTCCATGTGCACGGACACATACGTCTCTTCGCCAAAGCGCTCACGGATACGTCGCTCTATCTCGCTGGAGCGGTTGTGGGCTTCACGCAGCGTCATATCCCCATCCATGCGTACGTGCACATCTACCGCTATCTGATTGCCGATACGCCGTGTGCGCAGCTCGTGCGGGTCTTCCACACCGTTGACCGTTAGGATCAGCTGCTGGATCTCCTGCTCCGTCTCTTCGGGCAGCGAGCCCTCGGTCAGTTCCGCCATACTACCGCCTATCAGTTTCACCGAGGTATACACCAGCATCAGTCCGACGATGATACCGGCTATCGGGTCGAGCACCGTCCACCGGCTTCCCAGCAGCAGCGCACCGCCGATACCGATGGCGGCACCTATCGACGAGAGGGCGTCGCTGCGGTGGTGCCACGCATTGGCGACCATAGCCTGCGAATCCAGCGCTTTGCCTCGGCGGATGGTGTACCAGAACAGTGCCTCCTTCATCACAATCGATATCAACGCTGCCCATAGTGCTATCTGCCCGGGCGCTGCCAGGTCTTCGCCACGCAGCCAGGCCGAGAGTTTCTGCCAGCCGTTAACGATGATACCGATGGCTACCACCAACAGGCCGATGGCAATCAGGAACGAGGCGATCGTCTCGTATTTGCCATGACCATATTCGTGTGTCTTATCTTTGGGTTTGCTGCTGATACGCACAAAGACGATGACCAGTATATCTGTCAGAAAGTCTGATAGCGAGTGCACGGCATCCGCCACCATGGCGGTGCTATGTCCGACGATACCTGCCACAAACTTAAAGGCCAGCAGCAGGGCGTTCACCACACTCCCCACCAGCGTCACGCGGTATATTTCCGTCTCTCTACTCATACAATTCCATCTTTTGGGGGCGTAAGGATACGCCAACAAATCTTTTAGGGTGCAAAGGTACAACTTTTTTCGGACATACGCAAAAAAAATCGCCCTTTCGAGCGATTTTTTTAATAATTCAGCACCTTGTGGGCGGTGTTGTTGACGCGTACGACGTAGCCGGACTGATGGAAGAGCGGCATGGTGAACTCGGTACCGGTGGAGATGGTCTTGCAGAGCAGCTGACCCGTAGCTGTATAGACCGCGAGGTCATCGCCCGGAATCAAGCCGCGCACATAGAGCGTGCCATCGAAGGCATAGACTATATACTGACGGTTGCCCTTGTCGTCGGTCAGGGGGAAGCCGCCGATACGGACGGCAAAACGCGTGTTGCACGTGCCCGGCTCGAGCGAAACGGTATAATCCTGCTCCAGTAGGTTGGTGAAGCGGTTGCGTTGCTTATCGATGAGCCATACGTAGCCGTAACCCTCAAAGGCCTCGGGTTCGGGCAGGTGGAAGGTGTAGTCGGTGCTGGGTTCTCGGTTCTCGGTGCTCGGTTCTCGGTTAGTGGTTGGGATGGAGATGCCGAGCGGGATATCCACCTCGGTAGGAGCAGCGCCCAGTAGCGAGAGTTGGGAACTAAAGCGGTGGTCGAGCAGGTAAATCGATGCGACGTCATCCGCCATATGCCATTTTACGCCATCACGCCCATAGGCATATTCTACTCGCTTGTCGGCTGTGGAGTCAGGTATAATCATCAGATTATCCATGATACTCGTGGACTCGGTCACGCTCTCATTGCGAGCGGGAGAGCCGGCAGGAGAGCCATCAGCGACGGGGCGCGCTCCTACGAGGCGGATAATAGGCCGTGGTACGCGTTCGTTGAAGCTATAGAGGGGCAGGTGGAAATAGATATCCTCGGTGTCGCTACGCGTAGCGGTCTGAGTGAGGAAGGCATTACCCATGGACAGCTTGGTGCCCGCATCCCAGGAACGGAAGGTGGATACATGGTCGCCGCGGGTCTCGGCACCGGCATTATCCATGCGGTAGAAGACGTGAGGTATGTGCATCTGTCGGAGGTAGTTGCCCTCATTGAGGATGGTATCCGTACGGTAGTCGGATACGAGCCAGGGCAGTCCCTTCATATTCCAGCCCATATCCTCGAGTCGGGTGAAGTTGAGGGCAGCGCCGGAACCGGCTTCGCGGTTATCGTAGCGCTTGAGGGGCACGAGTTTATCCGGGTCGCCAGTCTCCTGATAGACATAACTACCCTTCTCTGCAGCAAAGGCGGTAAAGCGCAGCACGGTGTCTGTTATATCTGTGCCAAAGTCCATGAGGTAGCCATCCGTAGCCGTGCGGTTGAGCGTGTCTATCGGGATCCAGAGCGAGGAGTTCTCGGACTGGAAGACATAGTCCTTGGCGGAACGCGCCACACCGTTGTACTGATAGGTACTGAAGCTGAAGGGCGAGGCTTGGATGATGAGCGAGTCCTTGGATGTATTGTAGTGCGTGACGCTGATGTTAGCCACGTTGTAGTTGAACGGGAAGGCGGTCATGGAGTAGCGCTGGTTGGTAAAGCGTTTCTCGGCCGCAAGGTAGTTGAGCTGCACCTTGTGTCCGTTGCCGAATAAGGAGGCACCGGATTTGAGCAACATATACCCCGGACTGAGAACGATATCCGCGCCGCCATCCTTAAAGTCCTCATTAGACTCATAGCACATACTCATGGCGCTGCTATCCATGAGATAGACTACGGAGCCCTCGTGGGGATATTTGTTTCCGCCGTAGTTTTGGAGGAAAGCGCTTAACTTAAGTGCGTCAACAGGCTCGTCGTGACCTACCTTATTGGTAAGGGTGGTGAGGGTCTGCAGTGATTTGGGTGCTACGTACCATGCCTCGAGTGCACCCATATCGACGGCGGTACCAATCTTACGGGGGTTGCCCAGTATGTCGCGGTCGTAGCGGAAAGCGATGGTGCTGTCGTTGACATAGTCATTGAAGATCGCAGGCAGCGCATTATCTGCCGTACCGGCATTGATTAACCGGCTGTGTTCATGCAGCTGGAAGTTCAATATGGGTGACTCCTTCAGATACGCGGGCGTCGCATAGGGCAGTCGGTCGGTAAAGTAGCGCGCGAAGCAGTTGGCGGTGTCCGTGGTAGCGATATTATTCTGCGATGCCCCTTCGGTTGCCGCCGTCAGGTTCAGAGCTGTCACGCCTGCATGGTGGGTCAGGATGGTGTTATTGAGTGCCAGACCGTCGGCATAGAGGGTGACGATGGCAGTAGCCGAGTCGTTGTAGAAGAGGTTGTTGTACAGTAGGCCACGGTTAATCGCGGCTACGGGTACACCGTCGTCTACGACCTTGTTATCCTTAATCACACAGTTACGCACCGCGGACAGCTCATTATCGATGATGATGACGGGGTCATGGCGCGTGTTGGCATTGGTTATCTCAAAGCCATCGAGCAGGAAGCCGGTGCGGAAGTCATCGCCATCGATATGGATGGAGTTGATACGCGTGGGCGAAGCGGCGTTGGGCGAAGCCACACCGGTCGATAAAGCGCGTACGTAGTTGACGAAGCGCTGGCACTCGGCATCGGTGAAGATCTTATCGGTCGGATTACTCATCTCGGCGGTATCGTTGAAGCTACGCGGCAGGGAGCCATACACGAATACACCGTCGCGTGCCTGGATATTGAGAATCTCCTGCGATTCATTCGAGCCTTTGACAAAGACGTACGCTTTGCGGCTTTCGCGTTTGTCTTCTGCCTGTTGCAGATAGGTATATACGGCGGCTGCATCGATGGCGTTCTGCAGTTGTCCCTGTCCGAAGGGTTTAGACCAGTTCGAGCCGTCACCTGCGGAGAAAGCTGGCAGGTCGGGCTGTACATAGAGCACGCGTTGGAGCTGCGCCAGACACTCGTACGCGCCGCGGTCCAGACCCGGGCCGCTGCAACGCGGCTTGGCTGCCAGGTCTGAGTCATTAGGCAGGCAGTCGATGGTGCGCAACTTGAAGCCATTGGAGCGACGCCAGTATTTATTGTGCGTAGCGGCACAGGTATCGGGATAGACGCGGAAGAACACGCGCTCCATGTAGATCGTACTATCCGCCATATTGACCGTACGGACGGAGGGGTTCAGTCGGAAGCTACGTTCGCGGCGTTGCACGGAGGTCGTAGCGTGTACGTTCGGCTGTACGAAGCCGGGTCCGCGGAAGATATCATTATTATCCGTAGCGAGCGGGTGATTCTTGTAGGAATCGCCCTTGTCATTTTCGCCGGCATGGTCTTGGAAGCAGCCCCAGACGGCATTATAGGTCATCCGGCCGTCTATACCCTCATCGTTCTTATGCTCGTTCTTATCCCATACGTGCGTGCCCATCTGCAGCTGGGTCAGGGTATCATGCGCCAGGTCATCGAGCCAGATGAGCGAGTTGTGTACCTCGCTATGGTCGGACTCGAGTTGGATATGTCCGTCGTTGAGGGCGGAGGTGGAGTTGATGATGATGACATCATTGGGCACCAGTGCCAGGTCATTCTCGCCCTCAACGGGGTCAAAGGTCTTGGCATAGACGGCAGCACCGGCATTGGAGTGGAAGAGGCTGTTGACAATCAGGCTCGAACCGCCACCGTGGTCGATACGCACGGCGGGTGAGCGTTCCTCCAGGAGGGATGTGCGTTCACCGTTATCCATAAAGATACAGTTCGAGATGGTCAGTTTGGGCAGTGTCACCTTGTTGCCGTCAATCAGGGCTGAGTCGGGGTGCAGCGCCATATTGAAGTTAGGCGACCACACACCGCCGCCGCCTTCGTAACGACGCTGCCAGCGGTAATAGATGGCAGCACCACCCTTCTTGGAGGTCAGGCCACCCAGGTTATTCAGACCATCGGCGGCAGCACCCTTGGTGGAATAGGGGTTGATGAAGGTGATACCATCGAAGGTAACGGGTATGACGACGCTGTCGCGCGAGATATATTCGCCCTGCCAGTTGACCTGTACCATCTGTCGGGTCATATCCTCGATGATGAATAGCTGGTTACGTTGGGCGGCACTACCGGTATTCGGCATCTCGATGACGACGGGGTTCTCCTGCGGGTTGCGTGCAGCATCCTTCACATCGTAGCTGTAGCCGCCCAGGAAGTTGAGGCTGTTGACGCCATAGTCGTAGTCTGAGGCGGCACTATCGGGCATGATAGGTGCCAGGGTATTGGAAGTGATGATAAACGCACGGCGGTTATCGATCACGTTGCTCGGTGAGAAAGTACCCTCTTTGTCGCCCAAGAAGCAGATATATTTATCGTGGTTATTGTGCGACGCCATGAGCATATCGATGGCGGTCTGCAGGTCGGTGGTCGGTGTCTCCCATGACAGACCGTCCTGACGTAGCGGGTCTTTCGCCGTGGTGGCTACCCACACGGTATCGATTTCCTGACCCTTGATATCGAGTTGCACATATTGGTATTCGTAGATACCGATATCGATATAGATATCTTTCAAGCCGAATTTGGGGTTCTTGGATATACGGTCCATATTACCGGAGGTCTCGGTATTACTGGTACTGCGGGTATAAGCCATGTAGTATTGGTCACCCAGCGGCAGGGGTGCATTGACATTGGACATGAAGGCGCCAAAATATCTGGAGTAGAAGTTGTATATTGCTCCCGGTGAATCTTGGTCTTTGTCGGGCTTGAACTTAGCTACCGGCAGACCGCGTACGGGGAATACACTCCAGTTGGTCAATGAATCTCTGTCGTAGCCCAATGCCTCCAGCGAGTCCTTGGCCGCATCCTCCGTTTCGAAGCGGGCGGTACCCGTATAGCGGGTGATGTAATACGATATGCCGCGCTCGACCTCTTGCTTGAGGAATCCCCAACCCTGGTCGGTAGTCAGGTTCATACGGGCGAGCAGCCAGTCGGCATTCTGCATATAGCCGTCGATACCGGCTACGAAAGTGGGCTGCTTGAAGTTAGGTCCGTCGGTTGCGGTATTGAGGCGGTTGATGAGTACGTTGTTATTACCTTTGACGTGACTGAAGAGATGGGTAAAATCCTCTTTCTGGCTAACTCCTGTTCCTGTCGTTTTAACGTTTATACTTCTCGGATCGGTGAAGTCGCGTTGCTCCTCCTTAGTCAGCAGGTATCCTTCCGCCGAGGGCTTCATGCCGGTAGGACCATAGCCCTTGCGGTACGAGCAGAAATAGAGACCCTCTATCTTATCACCCTGCGCACGCAGCTCGGCGAGTTTGTCCGTCACGGCGGTATTGAAGGTGTCTTTGCGACTCGCCGCTGTCCAATACGCATAGATACTGTCGTACTCATGGAGGAGGCGTTCGTATTTATCCCATTCATCGGGGTCGTAGTGGAAGACACCCGAACGTGAGCCTTTGTATTTCTCTTCAAACGCTTTTTCGGACTCCTCAGGCACGGCTTGGTCATTGGTATAGATATCGCCCAGGTGTTCCACCTCAAAGACCTCGTTGCCCCAGAAGATGGTGTTGAAGGCAAACTGCATGGAGTCGGGGTCGTTGTAGCGGTTATTAGCGAGGAAGTTATAGATGGAGGGGTACGCCACGGCTTTGTTCTTCATGAAGTGGCAGTTCGCCACCCTCATACGGCTCTGCGCTGCCACGGATAGACAGCCGCCGAAGCCCTGACGTGCATCGGCATCGGGTATATACTCATCGCCGGATATATTGATGGGATAGAGTCCGCGGCGCGCCTCGTTGTTATCAAACAAAGTATTGGAGATACCGCAGAAAGCATTGGTGGCAATACATCCGCCGGCTGTCCAGGGGATGAAGCGCTGGTCGATTTCGGTCATCGGGCCCTGCGAGTAGTTCTGGGTGAAACGGCAGCCGTACATGTAAATTCCGCCGTTGGAGTACAGACCGCCGCCGTTACCCGCCATGTTATTGGTAAAGAAGCAGTTTTCTACGACAATAGGAATATTATATTTTGCCGGCTCGGTCACGTTCGGGATATCCTTGTTGTCCACATTATCGAAGGTCTCAGTCCAGTTACCATCGACAAAGATACCTCCGCCGCGGAAATAGGTCTTCTCGACGTAGTGGTGGCGGATGGCATCGACGGGATCCAAGTGGTTGGCATAGCCTCCGGTGAACTGGATACCGTCGAACTCCGTAGTACGGGCAAGGATGGATAGGTCGCACTCCTCGTGGAACTTTTCAAGACTATCCATCGGGATAGGATCTATTAATAAGGGAGCACCCGGCGTCTTCCCATAATCGGGATTAACATGAAGATACTTGATTGGCTGCGGGCCGACGTAATTGGAGTCGGCGTGCATGGTCACGACGTGATATACGTGGGTAAAGTCCTCACCCGACACGGCGTTACCGGAGAAGATGGTCTGTCGCTCCAGCTCCCAGGGCTCGATGACGGAGTTGAGGTTGTTATCGCGCATCGGGCGGTGGGTAGCATCGCGCTGACGGATCTCATCGCGCGTAGCCGAATAGATGGTATAGGATGATGTCGTGCCGCCTGCCAATTCGACCCGCACATCTACATTATCCTTGCTACCATAAGACTGATTGGTAAACATATCATAGTATCCCTCCTGCCCATAGTGGTGCTCTTCGGGTCGCGAATCGATGCCTCCGATGACGTAGATACCCTCCGGCACGAGGAAGGTGTTATTACGCACCTCGTCCTGCTCGCCATAGGCATTGTGGTAGGGGTAATAGGTCCCCCCCTCGATATAGACCTCAAATACGGTGTTGCGGTATTTCTCGGGGTTGGATTTACGCGCAGCGATGATATAGTCGAAGGCGTCACCCGGGCGGTGGAAGGGGTTCAGGATCGACGAGCCCATCTGGCGGTACATATTCGCGGTATCGTTATCAAGCTTGTTATCCTGCAATGCACGTGCGGCAACGGAGTTGATGAGGTCGGTGTGCATGACGTAGAGACGCTTCATCACATACTTTGCGTCCACATTGATGGCGAAGGTCTTGTTGATAGCCCGCGCACCTATCTCGATCATATCGTTGTTCTTGGTGACCAGGGTGTCTTTCTTCCAGGCAAAGCCGCGCTCTGAGCCGTCTGATATCCATTGCATACGGCTCACGCCGGCTATATCGATGGAGTCAAGCGTAGGATAGATAGCCATGGCCTTACGCCACTCATTATAGGTCATACCGGCGCGTGCAAGGGTCGAAGACATCTCGATGGGGTAATACAGAATGGCATCAAAGGGGTCATTCCTATCCCAGCGGACACCCTCGGTCTCGGTGGGCGAGAGTTCCAGGTTACCCTGACCTTCCAGACGACGTGACTCAACGGCGCAGAAGTTAAAGGGGTAGTCGGTGTTCACATCCGAACGGCTGAACAGACCGGACACATTGGCGTTATCACTCGCCATATTATGCCACAGCACGGTGGAGTTCACGCGCACATAGGTGTTATCAAACCACATACCGCCGGCGGATGCCGTTGCGGTATTCTGGCAGATGGTGGTGGAGAAGATATGGGCGAGCGTGTCGGTTCTGAGTGTAGCCGGAGCCTCTACATAGACGCCGCCGCCTAACTTGGCGGTGTTCCGCTTGATGATTGTTCCGGAGACTAAGGCGTTGGGTTTCAGGTACAATCCGCCGCCCTTCTCCATAGCCTGGTTATCCTGAATCACGCAGTTACGGATATGCGCGAAGTCGGTCACCACGGCACCTGCACCTATCTGGTCTTCGGGGTCGGGTGAGTTGGCATAGCCGTCCTGTATGAAGATGCCGTCCAGCACCGCGCGGTCTTTCTCAGCTTTCATGATAGCCAATTGGTTGGTGACGAGATGGCCTTCATCATCGGTATAGAGGTTCTCGTCCGGATCAAACAGGTCATTGGTGAAGGTCACCACATGGAACGCCTGACCGGTAGCACCGGTAGAAGAAGTGACAAATCCGGAGAAGACAGTTCTCCATGTCAGCGGGTCGCGGTGATCCACATAGCGGAATGTCATATCCGCGGTATCCTTCTTGACTTTACCGTTGATATCCACCACCGTATCACCTGTTGCGGCATCCTCTATATGATAGAATCCGGGTTCAAAGCCACCTTTGACCTGAACGCCGTGCGGGATGATAAGTGAGTAGTCCAGGGTGTTATCATGATAGCCCGGGATACTATGCTTCGTAGAGCGCGTCGGGAAATATGGATTGCTGTAGGAATCGCTCTCGGTGGACATAGCGCTATCGCCCTGCAGCCATACCTCGACCGTCCAATGCTTGTTGGGCTCGTTCGATACAAAGTCATGAATACTATCGCCTTTGGCTTTGGCGGTATAGCCTCTATTGTAGAGGTCGGCAGTCATGAGACTATGTTTGTAGCGTCCCGCAGCGTCGAGTACCTGTTGCAGTTTCTGTGCGCAGGCAGCATTCTCGGGCGCCGAAGACGAGGCGTCACCGCCCGGCGAGTCATATGCTACATAGTATATTGCCTGCCCCGGGTGCGTTGTCGTATCGGGTCGGATACTATACGCTGCATTAAACTCGTAGGCACCGATATCCACTTGACAATCTTGTACACGCTTTGCGTACACTACATCGTTTGCCGGAAGTTCGACACCTACTACGTTCTTATAGAAAGTCTCATTCTTTATATCTGTTTCTGAAGGTGTTTTTGAAGCATCAGTTCGCTGCAAATAAGCCCGTACTGCTTCATACATTGCTCCTTCAAAATCCCCCTCTCCTGAATTAATGCATTTCAGCCCACTTGCAAGTCGTAAAGCAAAATTATTGGTTGTTTTTGCGTTGCCCGTATAAGTACCATTTTTGTCTATATCTGCTCCGAAAGGTGTGTTATCTTTCGTAGGATTTTTTTGATTAAGGAAGGTATTATTACGTCCGAAATAACCATCCGTCACTCCTTCAGAATGCTCATTAATAGCATTAAGGAAGTTAGCTTTAGTAATTTTCGATGCAGACTGGATATAGCAGTTTATAAATGGTGCTACCGCAGCTGTACCATCTGTGATATCAATGGCTAATCCACTATTACCATAAACGATAGTATTTGCCATGAAGAGGGCAGGTTCCGAACCGGTACAGATACGCAGACCGCCTACATTATTATTACTTGTATTATAGGCCAGCGTATTATTATAGAATTTACCAACACAAACCGCCACACCGGCTCCGGGTCCATTCGCAAAGTTATTACCCATCAAGGAGTTGAAGCACGTTCCTTCGTAAAGGAAGAGACCAGCTCCTTGTTGTTGGCTTTGTTCGCTGTACGTACCTTGTGTTAAAGTATTATTTAAGATAAAACAGTTCTCAATCGTAGAAGTGGAGCCATCACAGAATACGCCGCCACCTTTTGCGCCACGACATCCTACAAAGTTATCAGTCACTATACAGTTGAGCAAATGTCCTCCCTCGAACATAGATACACCAGCACCACCGCCATGCGTCATGTGCTGATTAGTAATAAATCCATGACGAATGGTGAAGCCATCCCAATTAGCCTCATTATACTCCTTGTAATTAGGATCTTGATGTCTTCCGTTGATGGTTCCTCCACCAGTTTTTACATTAGAAAGACGTCCCTCTTTAATGACACGCTCATAGTGAGAGAGATTATCACCGCATTTGCCACGATCATTAGCAGCCGGATCTCCTAAGCCATGTGCGTAAACAGTACTGGTTACATCCGGCATACGGAGTACATGTTTACGCAAGGTGGTTCTATGCTTACCTCTTTCAATATACTCTTCACTAATATTAGTAGATGTTATTTGCTTTTCGGTGGTGTTTTTAACCACTGTGCTATCCAGCACATACTTATCTGATACTACCTCATATAATTTGAGGTTAGACATCCAAATCTCACGACGGTTTGGATTAGATGCAGCAGCAGGTATAGTTTCCGGATCTGCGCCGCCATCGCCTGTTCCTCGAGTTCCTTGCCCGACAAACAACTTCAAGGTAACATCACCTTGCGTTTCTAAGGTAAAAGACAAATTATATCTAACAGCAACGCCACGAGCTCCTATATTAGGTACATGCTGGTTGCTTAATACATTATCATCTGCATCTAAAATATAGAAATCAATATTTGTATTATGGGTTTTATCATTCCATGCATTACGATATCCGCCTCCCAAATCTACCTGCAGACTATACGTACCGGCAGGGAGTTGTTTAATCGTCTGCCATACAGAAGTGTTGGTCAACGAGCCATCACGAAGCCAGATCCATACTCCGCTTTGGTCGGAAACACTTGTTCCTTCCGGGGTTTTAATGGTATAAGACTGCTGATTGTAAATAGTACCAAGATTGCTCGGGTTGAATCCAATGTTATTCGGTATATTAGGGAATGACACATGCCAGCAATCCTTCGTATCGGTAGGAGTACCTATCCGGAAAGAGCGAATACCGTCTTCATCGGTAGCATCCGAGTTGAAATATGATGAAGATATAGCGTTTTTGCTGCCATCTTTAAATGCAGGATATAGTAGATAGTCATTCGTCTTATTGACATTCTCCGGTTCACTTACCCAATGGTAATAACGTATCGTCTTACGATCAGACAATTGGGTTATATTATTGAGAACATTTACCTTTACGGTAGCGCTATCATCATAAAATTTGATAGCCGCCGGATTAATAACCGCAGAGGCACCTGTTCCTGATTGCGGGTTTACATCCGAAATCTGTAGAATAGACTCGTAGTCCTCGGCTTCAAGTTTTTCATTTTCCTTGGATTTAGGAATAGCCACCACATTCGACATCAACGCACGACGTTCAGACAATGCCGGTGCTTGGAATTTGCCGGCAGGGAAACCACCTAAAACCGTCACGGAGTCACGCATTACAAATCCCTTATAGTCTGTATATTTACCGGCACCTACCCATACCTGCACGGAGTCTTCATGCATCTTCTTGTTGAGCATAGAGGCTTGCTCCACAGCATATTGCAGGCCGCTAACATAGTTCTCTTTGCGTTCGTTGCGTAGAATTAAGCGACCACTATTTATTATATCTTTTACAGATGTAGTTACACTTCCATCCAGCATGGCATTACTTGCTTTTTCATCATAAGGGCTGAGGTTATCAGCTGCACGATAGGTATAACGGGATGCTCCGGACATCTCGCCATATGGATATCTGGGATCAGGTCCTTTCTCGGATACAAAATCCTCTGGTAACGGAGCGTTATTGTACTTTACAGCCGATATTGTTTTATTGGATATAGTATCAAGAGATACCGTATCAATTCCTGGAGTTTCACCACCGCTATAGATTTCAATCTCTAAATTTCTGGATACATTATTTCCTCTATCAGTAAATACAGGATAGAGTTTGCGCATAGAGAATCCGCCACAGTACCGATTATCGGTAGTGAGCACCGGTGCACCGGAAGACTTGTTGATGAGTCGAGCACCGGAAGCAGCATCAATAGAGTCACCGTCAGCCGCGGGAGCATTATAGAGCCTATAC
>OCTX012291983.1_pt1 | contig 74177 bp, 73 predicted proteins | sample 1539691 | NCBI WGS metagenome assembly OCTX01 (sample SAMN02144231, study PRJEB22623) | gut metagenome | biome: sheep rumen | host: Ovis aries | place: New Zealand
AATTTTTAAGCTCTGAAACGGCTTTGTTCATATAAAAAGTGACAAAATGTAAGTTCGAAAAACTTGATTTTACATTTTGATACACCCTCTTTTTATTTTTTGGTAGAGACGCACGACCGTGCGTCTCAATTACATATTTACATTTCCGATTCCTTCAATCGTTCTGCGTTTTCAGCGATGATAAGCTGGTCTATGATTCCCTGGATATCTCCGCCTACGATTGCCGCCAAGTTGTATAGCGTCAGTCCGATACGGTGGTCTGTCACACGGCCCTGCGGATAGTTGTAGGTGCGGATCTTTGCCGAACGGTCGCCCGTGCTGACCATAGTCTTACGGCGCGACGCAATGTCGTCCATATATTTCTGATGCTCCTGGTCGTAGATCTTTGTACGCAGACGAGACAACGCACGCTCTTTATTCTTTGGCTGGTCTCGCGTCTCTGTACACTCAATAAGGATCTCTTCCACCACTCCTGTGTTCGGATTCTTCCACGGGTAACGCAAACGGACTCCAGACTCCACCTTGTTCACATTCTGTCCACCTGCTCCACCGCTTCGGAATGTATCCCATTTGATCAGTCCTTCCTGAATCTCCACATCAAACTCGTCTGCTTCTGGCAACACTGCCACCGTGGCTGCTGATGTATGTACACGGCCCTGAGTCTCTGTCTCTGGCACACGCTGCACACGGTGCACTCCACTCTCATACTTCAGTATGCCATACACCCCGTCGCCCGACACATTGAAGATGATTTCCTTGAATCCTCCCGCTGTACCCTCTGTGAATGATGATACGCTGACACTCCATCCTTTCGACTCGCAGTACTTGCTGTACATCTTAAACAAGTCTCCGGCAAAGATGGCAGCTTCGTCGCCACCCGTACCACCACGGATTTCGACAATGGCATTCTTCCCGTCTTCTGGATCGGAAGGGATAAGCATAAGCTTGATCGCCTCCTCCATCTCAGGAAGTTTGGGCTCAAGCTCATCAAGCTCGGCCTTAGCCATCTCCTTCATGTCGGGATCATCCTCAGTCTGGAGAATCTCCTTGGCCTCTGCTATATTTTTGAGTGTGGTTTCATATTCATTCTTCGTTTTCATGATTCTTTCAAGGTCGCTATACTCCTTGTTGAGCTTCACGAAACGTTTCATATCGGCGATCACTGCCGGGTCTGTGATAAGGGTGCTGATTTCCTTGAATTTGATTTCAAGACCCTCAAGTTTCTGTAGTAGTGTATTCTCTGCCATATTAAAATATTGATTGCTTTAGTGGTAGAACCGAAAAGCGGTTGCAAAATTAGCAAAAAAATTGGAATTTTGTGTAAATGAATAATTGATCCTTATGTATCTAATTGTTCACGTGCGAAACTAGTGATAGGAGTATGCGTATAGTTCATAGAAAAAAAAAGAAATGAATGTTAAAAATAAGTTAATGACATTTAGATATTTGCAAAAGATATTTTTTTGTTGTATCTTTGTTGCGTTATTTAGGTTTAGTGAGGATTGATAGACAAAATAAGTTAATGCGTCTGGCGAAAAATCACTAATGGAAATACTTATGACAACAACTAAAATTAATTTTTTATGAAAAAGATTTTCGGACAAATCGTGAGGTATGTGAGTTTAATCCCAATACTTGCGTTCGCAGTCTCATGTGATGAAGTAGAAGAAGGATGGGATAGTCCGTATGTTTACGTTGAATCTTATATTCCTTACTATGTGAATCCAGATTCTTTGGCGTTGAATGAAAGCTGGAAGTATCATTCTGAACCTGGAATTGTACTTACAATAAAAGGTAGAGACATTTATCAGAATATTGACTCTGATAAAACTCAATATATGGTTTTGGCAAAAAAGTATGGGGATATTGGATTCAATCGAAAGGCTGCTAAAGGACGTGAAGGTGCCATTTCTTTAGCCATTGATTCTATTTCCGTGGTTTCTGATGCGGATATTGATGCCTCTCATCCAAAAGGAACAGAACTTTCTGATATAGTCAAATTGAATACTCGTAGCTATTATCTATTTATAACAAGCGGGTATAAGGACACTAATGATCAGTATACGGACAAAGATAAATTCATTTCAGAGTATACAAAAGAGGATTTCTCCTTATTGTTTAATAAACACGGTTTAGGATTTCATTTTGACAATCTGGATGAGATCAAAGGAACACATAATTTAACAATTTCTATCTATTTTGAGAATGGAAAGAAATTATCAGCTATACAATCTATAAATTTTGATTAATGATGAAAAAGAAAATTTATTTGTTGATTTCTGTCATTTTGATGAATGTTTTGTCAGGTTGTAAGGACGATATAGAGGAAAATGATGCTGTTGATTCAGTCAAGCAAGAAGTAGTGGAAGGTCTTAATTTGAGAGCCTTATTTTCAGAAAATCATGTTATCCCAGTGAGCGAGGCAAGTGAGATTGCTTTGAAAGCATCAGAAATGTTCGCAGGAGAATCCACCCGTGCCAATGATATGATTCCGAGAACCATTGAAAGCATAGGCGTTTATGGTAGGGTTAATTCCTATCTAAGGTCAGCGAATGCGAATGAAGACACATTGGTTTATGTCTTTAATTTTGAGGACAATCGAGGATTTGCGATTGTTGCCGCTGACGATCGTATCCCGACTCAAATTTTGGCGTACGTTGATGCAGGAGTCCTTGAGAATGATGTGGACAATCCAGGTTTGCAGTATGCTTTGGAGCAGATACAGAATTATGTGGAATTTTCTATTGATCATTTTGAAAATAAGAAGGATTCTCTTTTGACTGTGGCAGAAAAGAACTCTTTTGTGGTTGATGCAAAAACAGCAGAAACACGAGCTATTTATACAGGTACTGCGTATCAGTTACTATCGGAGAACACAATTGGTCCATTGCTCAAAGTAACTTGGGATCAAGATTATCCTTATAACATGTATGTGGAGAAAAGTTGTACAAATGACGGTCACAATGGAGGCAAGGCTTATGCTGGTTGTGTGGCTACGGCAACAGCTCAAATCATGTCATACTGGAAATATCCATCAATGTTTAATCAGTATGTTATGAATTGGAATAGTATGTGTTTAAACCCAAAACCTGTGACATCATCCAGTCAGAGTAATATAGCAAGACTAATGAAGGAAATTGGTTTTGAAGTGGATATGGAATATGGTTGTGATGGAAGTAAAGCAGCCCCCTCTGATGCATATAATTTGTTGGGTCGTCTCGGATATGTCAAAGCGTTTTCTAAGGATTTCAATTCTTCGGATGTCAGAAACGCAATTGAATTAAGGCGTCCTCTTTTAGTCAAAGGTTGTGCTACAAAGAAAACAATTCGTAAATTTTTGTGGTGGAAGTCGACAAAATACGAAGATTGCCATGCATGGGTGATTGATGGTTGCAAGATATTCCATTATAAGCAGGAAAACTATAGAATCAACACAAGTACTGGAGAATACACAAGTACATTCTCATACTATGATGAAAACTATTTCCACCATAATTGGGGCTACAGTGGTGATGGCAATGGATATTTTATTGCTGGTTGCTTTAATATGCAAGATGCCTACAGTTATGACGGAAGTCATTATTCTAATGATGATTTCCATTACAGTAACGAAATATACTGTGTGTACAGATAATGAATATGAATTTTATCAATAATAAGTGATTAAATCATACGTTAAGGTATGAGATAAATTCAAGTAATATTAAAGCCGTTTTAGAAACTAAATGTCTGAAACGGCTTTTATTTTTCTTTATAATTTAGAATGGTAGATTCCGTTTGGTCTGTGGAAAAAGTAAGTTAGTTTTGGTCTGGAAACAAGAAAAAATGGCGACGTGATTCATTCCGTCGCCATTTTTTCAATGAAATTAAAAATTAAGAGTTAAGAGTTAAGAATTCAGTCATTCGCCAACTTCTCTACTTCCTCAATCCATATTTTGCTGCATGCGTCGCTTGGCATTCTCAAATCGCCGCGTGGAGAGAGACTGACACTTCCGACTTTCGGCCCGTCCGGCATACAGCTTCTCTTAAACTGTTGTGCGAAGAATCGCCAGTAGAATGTACGCATCCATTTTAGGATTGTTGCGTTGTCGTATTGCCCGTCAAACGCTTTTTGAGCCATGAAGAATATCTTTGTTGGTGAGAATCCGAAGCGGAGAGTGTAGTAGATGAAGAAATCGTGAAGCTCGTATGGACCGACCAAATCCTCTGTCTTTTGTGAAATCTCACCTTTGTCGTCGGCTGGAAGAAGCTCCGGGCTGACGGGAGTGTCGCAGACATCAAGCAGCGTCTCTTTTGCCGCTTCATCCATCTCATACAGAGCAGCGTATTTCACCATGTATCTCACTAATGTCTTAGGAATCGACGTGTTGACGGCATACATGCTCATGTGGTCACCGTTGTATGTGGCCCAACCAAGCACAAGCTCCGACAAATCTCCTGTTCCGACCACCAGTCCACCGATTTTATTGGCGTAATCCATCAGAATCTGGGTTCTTTCGCGAGCCTGAGTGTTCTCGTAGCTGACGTCGAGGATGGAAAGATCATGGTCGATATCCTTCAAGTGTTGCAGGCAGGCTGGTTTGATGTCGACCTCTTTGATTGTCACACCCAGACTTTTCATCATGTTGAGTGAGTTGTTGTAGGTGCGGCCAGTAGTGCCGAATCCAGGCATTGTTATTCCGACTATGTTTTCACGAGGAAGACCAAGCTTGTCGAATGTCTTCACCATCACAAGAAGCGCGAGGGTGGAGTCGAGTCCGCCACTGATTCCCACGACTGCTTTTTTGATTCCAGTGTGGAACAATCGCGTCGCCAAACCTCCGACTTGGATTGAGAAAATCTCGTTGCATCGCGTCGTCATCTCGTCTTCTGGAGGAACGAAAGGATGAGGGGCGAATGTGCGGGTCACATCCGATGGTTCGGAATAAATATTGTTTGCTCCAAGGTTGTTGAGGCTGATTGTTTCAAACTCATTCTTCTTGTTCGGATTCTGATTGCCGATGATGAATGCGGAGTTGCGCAGACGGTCTGCCTGTAATCTTTGCACGTCGATGTCGGCTATGATCAATTGCTCTTTGAAAGAGAATCGTTCCGATGTGGCGAGCTGGCTTCCATTTTCGGCTATGATGGCAGTCCCTGAGAATACGAGGTCGGTGCTGCTTTCTCCGAATCCTGATCCTGTGTAGACGTATGCGCATGCGTTGGTGGCGGATTTCTGTCTCACTAGCTGGCGACGGTAGGCCTCCTTGCCGATCAACTCATCGCTGGCGGAGAGGTTGAAGATGATCTCTGCTCCAGCCAGACACATCTCATCGCTTGGTGATGCCGGCATCCACAAGTCTTCGCAGATTTCGATGCCGAATTTAATTCCGTCGACTTCAAAAATCTGCTTTTTTTCTCCGAATCCTGGAGTAAACCAACGTTTTTCGTAAAACTCATTATTGCTTGGCAGATACTGTTTGTCTACCTCCGTGTCGAAGAAAATAGAGCCGGAGCCAGCCACAAAAGCCGCATTGTACAGTTTGCCATCACGATAATATGGAGCTCCCACAAGGGCAAAGATGCCGAGTTTGCTTGCCTCGTCATTCACTCTGCAGAGTTGTCTTTTCGTCTCCTCGATTAAAGTGCGTTGATAAAACAGGTCGGCGCAAGTGTAGCCGGTCAGACAAAGTTCGGGAAAACATACGATTTTAACATTTTCCTTAGCGGCTTTCCCTAGAAGGGCGATTATTCTGTCCGCATTCACTTTAGGGTTTGCAATCTCCACCACAGGAATAGCGCTGGCGACGCGGACGAATCCAAGATTTTCTTTTTTCATAATGATTATATGTATATTTCAGTTTCTGCAAATTTACTTTTTTTGATCAAGAAGCTGTTTACGTTTAATTAAAATATTTTGTTATATAAACTCATCCCGCAATTAAAATGAGGATTCCAAAGGCGGAATGTCCTTTCCCCCCCTGCTAAAGTGCGAGCCGAAGGGGAGCACTCAGAATTTAATAAAACCACAGGGACACAAAGTCCACAGAGAAAGAGTACGCCTTTTTATGAGAAAAAGAGATGAGAATTCAATCTGAAAGTGGTAGTGAGAGTGATCATACTACATCTTTTCTGAGGATTGCAGTCAAACATTGTCATCTTTGCAGCAGTCTGACTTCTGCGTTTGCGAAAGACTCTATCTCTTTATATGAGCAATTAGCGTTTGCGGCAAACATGTTTCTTGCAAATTGTCCATGAGTGACGACGATGATGTTATCATCTGGATAGCGTTCCGACAGTTTGGCTATTGCCATCTTTGCTCTTTGCAGGATTTGATCTTCGGTTTCGGCAGGGTGTTCTGCCAAAGGGAAATCCCATTTGCCGTTTTTATAATATTTGTCTCTCGCCTCGCTGAGCGGTGTGCCTGTATATGATCCCCAGTCGCGTTCACGGAGCATTGTCATAGGGACGACGGGCAGATTGAGTCTGTCTGCGATTATTTGGGCAGAATCCATCGCACGTTTCAAGTCGCTTGATACGATACATTTAAATCGTATGTTTCTGTTGGCGAGATCCTCGGCAGTCTTGCGTACTTGGTCTTTTCCCAATTCAGTCAGATTGCCAGGCATGTGGCCTTGCAGCATACGAATAACGTTTTCTTTAGTTTGTCCGTGACGTACAATGTATAGTGTCATTTTGAATAATATGTAAAAATAAAAAAATTAGGTTTTGTCTTTTTGATGACTGATATTTCCATCTTTTTTTCGTTTGAAAGACGCTATCGAGTGAAGCGAGAGTAACCCGTGACGAAGTCTCGGGATGATGCGACGATGATAAAAGCTTTGCTGAAAGGCAATACTATAAGTGCTGTTTCTCGTCTCTTTTCTTTAAAAAGTCGAAGGCTTTCTCTTAAAACTCCGAGTCTCTGTGTTTATTCTATATGCGCTCGTCCTTGCGGACTCGCGGAGAGAGGGGGAGTTAGGGCGTTCCGCCCTTAACAATCCTCGTAAAATCATTCATAAACTAGGGCAGAGCCAAATTTTATTTCCCGACTAAAAATTGCGTCAACACATCCCATACTGCTATGATATGGCAGATGGATCCCAACAGCACGAAGACGTGGAAGACAGTGTGCAGGTATGGCTTCTTGTAGAGAGCATAGAACACTGCACCAGTGATGTACATCACACCTTCCGCTATAATCCAATAGGTTGCGATTGGTCCTGCTGAATTCCAAAGAGGTCCGAATGCGACTACGACAGTCAGTCCCATCAGCACATAGCAGATGGTCTCGAAATGGCTGTGCTGTTTTAACTTTACGAAGCTGAAAATGGTGCCGACGATGGCAGCGATCCAGATGAAGCAAAACATGTAAATTCCCCATGTCGGGTATTTTTGCATTATTGCAAGCAGAGTGATGGGGGAGTAGCTTCCTGCGATATGCCAATAGATGGCTGCGTGGTCGAATTTCCTCAACACTTGTTTGGCATGGCTGTCTTGTGGCAGAGCGTGGTAGAGAGTCGATGCAATGTAAGAGCCCAGCATTCCGAAAAGATAAAGCCCAATTGACCATTCAGCCCAGGCGTTACCTCCTTTTACACTCATTACTATAAAAATCACACCAATAACGACTCCCATCAGGATGCCCACTGCATGGGTTGATGTGTTTGCTATCTCCTCTCCTTTGGAATATCTAGCTGTCATAACGAGAAAAACTAAAAAATTCGACTATCGATCATTCATTATTCTTACAGGTGGTCTCCTAAAGTAAAGCTTACTATCTCTCTGATTAAGCAGGTCTTCTTGTTTCGTTTTAGAGTCTCCTATTACAATGATTTCTTTTCGCTAAAAAAAGAATATTTTGTGCTATGAACGATTTTATGCCAAAGATAGTGGTAATATTTCATATTGCCAAATGTAGGAAGATAAGAGTAGAATGAAAAAAACAAGGACCTACTATATAAGTCGGCCCTTGCGATTTTCAAATTTATTTTACGATGGATTTAATGAGAATTTTTTACAGTTTGATGCCATATTTTACGATGCCTTCAGAAAGCATACCGTCTGGCATATATGATTTTAGCGTGTCGACGATGGTGTTGAGCATACGTTGACGTATATAGTCTTCTTTGATGTAGAGTGACACACGACGCTGAGACAAGTGGTCGCCTTCTATCTTCCTGACATTCTGTCGCTGCTTCTCTGTCAAAAAAGGAAGATGCATTTCAGGGATGATGGTATAGCCTCCATTCTCGTCTACAATGCGTATGAGTGTCTCTATGCTTCCAGCCTCGTAGATGCGATGTCCTTTAGCACGTGCTTTGCAGAAGGAGAAGGCACTGTCTCTGAGACATTGCGCCTCTTTCATGATCCACATGCTTTCGTGTTCAAGGGTTTCGGGGTTGAAAACGGGCAGTTTTCGCCAGCAACTTTCAGCAAGATATACGTAGAACTTTTCGGTGTAAAGCGGAATTTCAAGAATGCCTTGTCGCAGATTTTCGCTGATGGCGATACCAGCGTCGATCTCGCCGCGCAGCAAAGCGTCAAGCATGAATTCTACTTTGAGCTCTTCGATGGAGAGGTCGACCGTAGGGTATAGTTTTCTGTAGTGCATGATGAATTTTGGAAGAATGTAAGGGGCGACGGTAGGGCCGACGGAAAGGTTGAGACTTCCTCCTATCAGACCTTTGTCTTCCGACAGAATCTCACTTATCCTGTCTACTTCCATCAATACACTTTCAGCTTGACGTATGATTTTCAGTCCGGCATTGGTTGGAGTGACCGACTTGTTGGTGCGTTCAAATATGCGGAGATCTAGCTCCTCTTCAAGTTTCACAATCATCGCACTCAATGTAGGCTGGGTCACATTGCATGCATCTGCAGCTTTCGCAAAATTACGGAACCGATTGACGGCTATTATATACCTAAGTTGCTGTAAATTCATAAGTTAATTTTGTACTCTTGGAAAATTTCTCTCCCCCATGGTATAGGGGGAGAAAAAATGTTTAAAAGTTGTCGACGTGTACTTCAAAGTACGATTGCGGGTGAGCGCAAGTAGGGCATAGCTCAGGAGCCTTTGTGCCGACTACGATATGTCCACAGTTGCGACATTCCCATACTTTGACTTCTGATTTCTCAAACACCTGAGCCATTTCGATGTTCTTCAAAAGAGCACGGTAACGCTCCTCATGACGCTTTTCGATTGCGGCTACAAGACGAAACTTGGCAGCAAGTTCCTTGAACCCTTCTTCTTCTGCAGTCTTGGCGAAGTTCTCATACATGTCTGTCCACTCATAGTTCTCTCCTTCTGCTGCGTCAAGAAGGTTCTCCGGTGTAGACGGCATACCGTCGTGAAGCTCCTTGAACCACAATTTAGCATGTTCTTTCTCGTTGTCAGCAGTCTGCTGGAAGATGGCTGCGATCTGTTCGAAACCGTCTTTCTTTGCGCGAGATGCGTAATAAGTGTACTTGTTGCGTGCCTGTGACTCTCCAGCAAACGCTGCTTGAAGATTCTTTTCTGTCTGAGTTCCAGAATACTTGCTTTTTGCCATAGTTTTGCTTTTTAAGTGTTTATAATAAAGTAATTCAAATATCCAAATGAGTTTTAGAAACTAGTTTGTTGAATTATTGGGCCTTTTCTAAATGTGAACGTCTTGAAATATGCAGACGGAGAAGCTTGTTGCCAATTTGTCCCAACTCCGTCTGTCTAAATTCAAGATGAGGATGCCAAAACCTGTTTTTATGAGTGCTGAGCAATTATGCTCTTCAATTCATTCAGAGTCTGGGCTCCGCTCTGTCGCCAAACGACTTCGCCTTTTTTGAAGAGCATCAGTGTTGGCACCGACTGTATGTTATACTGCATTGAGAAATCCTCATTCTCGTCTACATCCAACTTGATGATGCGGATGCCGTCGCCAAGATCTTTTTTCAGTTGCTCAAGCACAGGATGCATCATCTTGCAAGGTCCACACCATGTAGCGAAGAAATCCACCAATGTAAGCTTTTCTCCTTTGATAATGTCGTTGAAGTTTTCCATAATTGTAAGTTTTTAATGTTCAACTTTCGTTTTATCTGATGCAAATGTATGTTTTTATTTATAGATGAACGAACAATTTCTTCTATGAATAAATAGATGATATCTATTGATAGAGGGATCGCTTAGATGCTGTCTATAAAAAATGTCTCGATTCCTATGGTTGAGGAATGAGACATTAGTTTAATCTTTAACTTCAGAAAATTGGTCTTTCCCTACAGAGCATAGAGGGCATTCAAAGTCTTCCGGAACATTTTCCCATGGAGTGCCTGGTTCGATTCCAGCTTCTGGAACCCCAGCTTCTGGATCATACTCCCATCCGCATACGTCGCAAACATATTTAGCCATAATTGTAAATTTAATTGTTGATACTCGATATTGTTTTATTTGTTGTAAATGTATACTTTTTATGGTTGTCCAACGAATGATTTTGTCTATGCAGATATAGAAAAAGTCTATGTTGGGGTATTTAATTAGCTTTCACACAGAATCTTAGCTTCATCGAATCCCTGTTTGATACGGTCGCCAATACCGATTCCATCACGAAGATTGCCGGCAATGCGAAGGGTAGGATATTGCTTTTGTATTTTTTCCACAGCGGCAAGTCGGGCGTCGGACGAAGCCTCATACTGTGGTATGGCGCGTTCATGGCGGAAGACTCTTATTTCATCTGCCTTTTTGTTTTTGTCGTATTTGAGCATTTCGCTGAGAGACTCGTTCACCAGGTCGACAAATTCCTCATCTGTCTTGTTTAGCATCTCTGGATGACGTCTTCCTCCAATGAAATACGCCATTGCGGCACCTTGTTTAGGACAACGGCCTTCGAAACATGCTGATGGAAAAAGGATTCCGAGCATCTGTTTTTTCTCTTTTGAAGGCACCAATCCTCCGAAAGCGAGCCATTGGTTGTCGCCGCAGTCTTTGATTCCGACTCCGACCTGTACGACAGGAGCGTAAAAGAGGTTGCTTAGATCATCCATCGTCGCCTTATCTACGAATGGCAACAAATCTGGAAGAGAATAGGCTCCACAAGTGGTGACAACTTTGTCGGCATTGATCTGCTGTTGCTCGCCATTTTTGTTGTATGTGATTTTCCAACCGTCGCCTTCTGGCATTATTTTGATATCTAAAGCACTGGTGATCAGATGCTCGTGGCCGATAGCGTCAGCAAGAGCGTTGACAAGATTTGTAAATCCTCCACGGGCTGAGAACACTTTTTTCGTGGCTTTACGGTCGCGTTCTGTCTTGGGTAGTTTTGCCTTGGCAATGGCTCCTCTTATGAAAGAACCGTAGTCTTGCTCAAGATTATATAGTTTTGGAAGGGCAAGACGGGCTGGCAGTTTGTACGGGTCGCCTGCGTAGACACCGGATAAAAATGGGTCGACGGCATACTCGACATATGATTTGCCCAAACGACGTTCCGCCAATGAACCTATTGATTCATATGGGTCATTGCCTTTCTTACGCCATGGCTCACCTAGAATGCGGAATTTGTCATGCCATGTGAACAATGGAGTCTTCAGCGCGCTGCCAAGGCTTGACGGCAATGCATGGAAACGGTCGCCTTTCCAGATAAGTCGACGTTTGCTTGACTCAAGAGCAGTCTCCAGTTCACAAGCGTCTCCTAGCTGCTCAAACAATTCCGCCACTTCAGGATGCTTCACCACACCTGTGTTCGGGCCGGATTCAAAGATGAAGTCTCCGATGTGTTGTGATTGGATTTGCCCTCCTATACGGTCTTTGCATTCAAGCACTGTGACATCACCTCCACGTCTTTTGATTTGATATGCGCATGTCAAGCCTGTTATTCCTGCACCTATGACTACTATATTGCTCATTGCTATGGTCTTATAATTATATGGGTTTTGAAAATTTCTTATCTGTGTTTTGCATCAGTGGGTCGAGTGCCGCAGCGACGTTCCTGACGAATGGATGACCTTCAGTTGTCATTGCGATTCCATCAGAAGTCAGCTCAATGATGCCGTCTGCCTCCATCTCTTTCAATTGGCTTTCATCGTAATGCAGAGCGTCTTTCAAATTATCTGTTGTGATGGCGAGAGTGTCTGTAATCTCATGCCAATTGATTCGGTAGTTGCACATCAGACGTTCGATCACCTCTTTGGCAATTCTTTCTTTCGGAGAAAGTTTGTATCCTTTTTTGACGGAGATGTTTCCAGACATTGTGATGTCGACATACTCTTCAATGTCTTTTGTGTTTTGCGCGTATGTGGAGTCGAGCTGGCTGATTCCGGTCGCTCCGAAAGCGTACACCTGTCCTGTTGTGCGACGTGTGCAGTAGCCTTGGAAATTACGGTGTAGCAATCCCTGTTCGAGTGCCTTGTACAGCTCGTCGTCTGGCAACACAAAATGGTCGAGTCCGATCGACTTGTATCCGGCTTCATGCAATAGTGAGGCCGCATTGTCGTACATCTGTTGTTTTACTTCAGGTTGTGGCAAGCCGTGTTTCTCGAGAATCTGCTGACGCTTGAAAACCCAAGGCACGTGTCCGTAGCTGAATGTGACAAGACGGTCGGGATGCAGAGCGATTGCACGCTCAATATTTTTTGCGAATGATTCAGGAGTCTGGTATGGCAATCCGAAAAGGAAATCCATGTTGACGGTCGCTCCTGCTTTACGAAGGATGCCCATGATGACATCAAGAGGCAGGTTTGATGGGGTTCGTCCGACTGTTTTTAGGACATTTTCGTCAAGGTCTTGGATGCCAATAGAAAAACGGTTGAAGTGGCTGTTGGTGAGATTTGTCCAGTCTTCTTCAGTGAGATATCCCGGGTGACACTCGATTGCAATTTCCGGTTTCTCAATTGTTGGGAAAAGAGAAAGAAGGTGTTCGTTAATCTCTTTTAATACGGAAGTTGGCATAGCTGTGGGGCTGCCACCACCAAAATGTATCTGACTGATAGGTCGAGACTTGTCAATAAGAGCAGTCACAATATCTATCTCCTTGTGTATCGCGTCGATGTATTTAGCGACAGTATCGCCAGATGACGGCATGATGTAGGAGTTGCAACCGCAGTAGTGGCACAGACGTTTGCAGAACGGCATGTGCAGATAAAAAGAGAGCTTCTTTGATCCCTCTTCGTTTGAACGGACAACAGCCTCTAAGTAGTCAGAAGCTTCTAATTCGTGAAAATAGTTTGCTGGTGGATAACTCGTATATCGAGGCACCGACACGTTGTATTTGTCAATTATGTTGCTCATCAACCCCGTTTTTTGTTTAGCTGATGTCTTTTTATTTGTAGTGACATCTTAATTCGCAAAATTACTGATTTTTTTTGAGCATATCTAAGACCTGCGGAAACAAAATTGTCCGAAATGTCCTTAGATGGTGATACATAATCAGTCAAAAAGTAGCATCAGCGATTGTTGACGTTGGTTATGGCGCAGATAAACTTGTCAAGTATCGGCATTAGTTTTTGCAGCTCGTCGACACTTATCCCATTATCGACAATTTTTTGCGCAAGACAGTTTGGGACGTTTTTCATTTTCTCTTCCAAACGCTTGCCTTCTCCAGTCAGGGAAATTATGCGTTGACGGGAATCTGCTTGACTTTTCTGTCGGACAATTAGCCCCTGTTTCTCCATGCGTTGGAGCAGAGGCGTGACGGTGTTGGTCTCAAGGTTAAGACGCTCCGTTATCTCACTGATTATGCGGTTGTCCTGTTCCCAAAGCAACATCAGCACAAGGTATTGTGGATAAGTTATGCCAAACTCCTTGAAATATGGAGTGTAAGAAGCAGTTACCAATCGTGCCGCCGTGTATAAACGGAAGCACAATTGGTTGTCTAATTTTAATTGAGGAAATGCCATATTATCTTTTAAATTTTAAAAGTCAATCGCCAACAGCCATCAGCCTTTAAGATTATATTTCTCACATACCACCGCTCTCTCTTCATCTGAAAGCGATTTCATGTATCCTTTCCAGCCTGGGCAGAAATTTATGTGCCAACGCCAGAAACGTCCCAATAAAGATTTTGGATCTTTGTCGTACTTGGTGCGAAACTTACAGTTTGCGCATGGTTTTTCGTTTTGCTTTTCCATATGGGGTTATATTTTATGATTTGTTTTTTCGTTCTTTCCAATAGTTTTTGATCCGTTTCACTCCTTCCACACCGATTATGGACAATCCTCCGTATTGGAATGTTTTAGCCAGACCAAAGAAGATAAACCATAATACACCTTTCATCGTGTTGCTTATTGGAAGAGCCATCTGAGCAAACGAGATGATGTAGCAAGGAATGCACAAGATTAGAACTATCATTCCTGTGCGAAATGAGAATCTGCTGAGGTATTTTTGAATTTTTTCTTTCATATCCTTAGAGTTCATTTGCGATGTTGTCCAAAATATTTCCATGTTTCTCTTCGTCAAGACGCATCGGCTCCAGTTCTGGATATTGTTCGACGAAGGGTTTGTATGTCTCTAACGCTTTGTGCTCAGCCTTTGCCAATAAGAGTAAAGTCCGTTTCTTGCCAATCAGATATGTCAGGCAGACGACGATGTTCGCAAGTGTGCTTTTGGGATTGCGTACTTCACCTGTCAGTTTGCGGAGCATGTTTGCATGCCTGCCTTCGTCACTGCCTATGGACATAAGCTTTTTGTGGATTTCAGAATCTTTCTTTGCAATTCTGTCTGCAAGCTTATGGTAGACAATTACAGCGTCTATTTCACCTTGTTGGGCTTTTAACAGATCTGATTTTTTTATTTCTGCCATGTCGTATGCGATTAAATTTGTTGATACGTTTACATTAAAAAATGTTAGTATCCTTTATCTGCTGCAAATATATAATAATTTTTTATATATCGCACACGATACAATAAAAATGTGTAAAAATTTTAATTGATGGAGACGCCGCAATGTGGTTCATCTGCCGATATTATATGTCTAGCGACGTATTTCCCGACGTTATCAAAGCAGAACAGTTGGCAAATGGTTGAATACCTTGGCTCGTCTAATTTGGATTATTTATCTTTCTTCCTCGTCACAGATTTGCATCTCGAAAAAGCATTGTCTCCAATCCATCTCGCACAGAAAGGAATAGACAAAACCATCAGCACGACAGCAATCGTTACCTTTATTTTTTTACCCACGTCGCAATTGCCTTATTTTTTTATAATTATTTGCAAAAATATGAATATGACACTGTAAATCAAAATGTTTTTATCTGAGACGTCGCAATGCGGCGTCTCTTCTGTTTGTTTGTGGTTAAATCTCTATTTTGTAGATTGGCGCATAAATTATCATTACTAAAGGTTCTCAATTTCTTCTAAAGAAAGTTTTGTCATTTTGACAATTAATGCCAAATCCAGACCTTCTTTTTTCATATCAGTCGCAATTTGGATGGCTTTGTCATGTTCACCACGAACATATCCGATCTCCTCCATATCAACCTCATCCTCCAACAGTTTCATGCTTGCTTCGTAGATGTCTCTCTCCTTATCTGTGAGTGCGGCCACTTTTGCCTTCTCCAGCAGACGCAGCAATCCCTCGTCTGCTCGCTCATATACTGATTTGTGTATCTTGTCCATATCTCCTAGGCTTTTGAAGAAGTTAATCCAGATGTCTTTCGTTGTGATGTTTTCGGCATCAAACTTGAATTTCGGCAAATTTATGAAATATTTTCGATGTCTGTCCCAAAATATCTCGCCGGTTTTCACATTACATTCCGCTGTGCATGTTATCGCATCGTTTAGCCCTGTCAGTCCGTCTCCCATAATGAAGATGCCAATGATTCTGGCGATGTCGCTTTTCATTTTGCCCCATTCTATTCCACGCTCTATCTTTTTACGCATGAGATTGAAAATGTAGAAATTGGCACGTGTTTTGAAAAACTTCTGGTAAGAGTTCTGCATCTCTATCAGGATCGTGTCGCCGGTCTCAGTGGTGCAGTGTAGGTCGAACGTCACGCCTCGCTGATTAATTGTGTCTCGTGGCATCTCCACGTTTTCAAATGTCACACTTGTGATTTTCTCCACGTCTCCCTCCAACAGAGCATTCAAAAATGATTTCATGATAATCGGGTCTGACATGCAGTATTTGAACCCGAAATCACATCGTAAGTCGATGTATTTTCCCATATTAATTTTGTTTTTATTTGTACTGTTTTGTGCAATCTGTTAGACCAAACAAAACATTTTCGGATGCAAAGATATAAAAAATCAAAACCTGACATTGTGATTTTAACTTCATTTTTGGTGATAGTAAGTTTCTTTAGATGTAAAGAATATCTTCTCTTGTCTCCTCACCGTTCTCTTATCTCTTTAGTGATTTCCATGTATTCGCGTCTCCCTTCTATATATTCGGCATACAATTTTTCCGCATCCTTTCCTTTTAGAATACGGCATTTTCCGCAGGACGGACAATGGTTGAGACATTGCCATTGCTCTTGGACAAACGCAAGTCGTTCTTCACGGGTAGAGTTGGTGATGCCTGGGATTTTCGTCATGCAAATAAAAAGTTTAATCGTGATAATCTTCGTCTTTCCATTCAAACTTGATTGTCTCGGGGACGTAAAACTTGTCTATTTTATAATCTATATTCGCTTTGTGTGCCTGGCTGAGCTGATATTTGCGGTGGATTCTATACGTTTTGCCATCTTTGATGAAATATGCTCCTGTCTGATGAAAACGGAATGGCACTCCTGCCTTTATACACTGCTCACGAATGTTTAGAATCCAATCATAATCACACGGCCTTGCCTCCACTCCCGATTCTCCACTGACTGCGACTTCCTCGATCGTGTCGTCGAGATATGCGGATAAGTCGACGGGACCGATGATCGGTGCCACCATGATGCTCTTGTGTTTGATGGGCAGGGATTTGAATATGGGAAGACGGTAGTCTGCCATCTGTTGGTTTTCGACGGTGCAGCCGACCAGCACATTGTCATAGCCGTCGCCCCAATCGTCCGGCACACATTCCATGAATCTGTCGATGCGTTTGGTGAAGAAATAGAACCAGAGGTCGTTTCTTGTTTTCATCATCTGCCAGCATTCTCCTCTCCATTCGTCGGCATCCTTGATTAGAAAATCGGATGTGAAACAGGTGAACACGACTTTGCCGCTCTCTATTTTCCACGACTTGTCTCGTCTGCGTTTGATAGGCAGGTTGAAGTTCCCGGTCTTGCGGCACTCGCTACTCGACACCTCACTTCCATACATCTCATCCTGTCTGTAGACGTAGCAATATTTACAGCCGGCACTGATTTTGGTGCATCCGTGCCACGGGTTCCAGTCGGCGTATATATTCCAGTTTTCTGCCATAGGAAAGAAGTGTTTTCTTTTATGGTTTAGTTTCCACTAGTTTGCAAAGTTTGTCATCCCGTATTATTTTGGGGAGGGCTTTGCCTGCAAGTATAAGTATCTTTTTATTATTACGGTAGATGTGCAGTTGACGAGATCGAACGACTGCGGTCAGCCCCTCGTCGCCCTGCATAGCTTCCCAAATATGATGATATTCACCTGTCGGCTCAAACAGTTTTGCCTGGAGGTGGGAACACATGTTGGTAGTGTCGATCGTCAACATGGTTATAAACGAGTTATTTCCGTGAATCTGTTGAACGTTTTGCCGTCTCTTGTGACATTCTCAAAGAACATTTTTTCTGGTCTCACCCAATAAGCCTGATCTCCGTAGAGGGCCTGGTAGACGACCATTCTTTCCTGAGTCTCGGAGTCGAAAGCTGTTCTGACAAATCTGTATTTGCCCCCTTTGAAATGTTGGAAGAAACGCTCTTCTGGTTTCTTGAACGTCATCAGCATCTTTTCTATGAGTGGCACATACCAAGTCTTGACCTCGTTTGCAGTAGGGGTGTGGGCACCTGGAAAATGGAATGTTTTGTTGTAATATTTCAGGAATAAAGGTTCAAAGTGAGCCAAAGTGTCCTGCTCTCCGAATATTCCCCATATTTTGTCTGTGTAATAGGGAGTGGTGCAGCTGAATTGCGTCTTTTCAACGTCCTCAAACTCTTTTATCAGTGTCTCGTCTATGACGAAATCCTGATTCCCGTCGGCACGTGGGCTTTTATATTGATGATTGCCAATTCTTTCTTTCAAAAACTCTGTCATCTTGAAGTGCGGGTTGCCAAGCAATGCTGGAGTCCCGACCATTGGGGCGAGTATCTGTGCATAGAATGATCCGCAACTGTTGCCAACAATCAGGTCGGGATTCTCTTTGTCGCATATCTTATGTATGAATTCCAAAGCCTCTTTTGGGTGCATTGGCAGGTCGGGAGTAAGCACACGGACTTTCCCCCAGAATGCCTCTTTCAATGCGTTTGCCGGCTCACAACTTCCGCTGGCAAAAAATCCGTGTAAGAATAGAATTGTCTTCATCCGTCTAAATTATTATGTGATGGAGATGCCATCAAGTATGAACTTATTCCAAATATACGCTAAAATCTCTGAATTTGGTTAGAAGTTGTTTATTTTTAATTTGAAAATTTGGATGTAGAGTTGAGGATTGCAAAGGTCGGAACTTCCTTGCCCTCCCAACTAGTGCGAGCCGAAGGCGAGCGCAGAGAATTAAATAAAACCACAGAGACACAAAGTTCATAGAGAAAAGAATGTGAGAATTCAATAGGAAAGTGGAAAAATCGTGAGTTCGGATTCACAGATTGCAATTCGAACTCACGTTATGTCTAAACAGAAAACAGCATCTTGATGCTTGGAAAACTCACAAACAAGTTTGTTTTAGAAAAACTTTAACGGAGAAAACGTGAACAGCATAAAACCGTACGTGTTTTCTTTCGTTTCTGTTTTTAGCGTTGGGCTATTTTCAATGTCATTTGTGACATGTTTTCCAGCACCGACAACGGAGTTGTATTTGTAATGGCGCGTTTTCTGTTCTATTGCGTGCAGGTTTCAAACCTGTTCCTACGATTATGAAATTGATTGCCTATTTGGAATCATGTTTGGAAAAAAACTTTATTTTTATATCTTTGTTATGTCGTTCAAAATGGTTTTGAGGTCGACGTCGGACAACCAACAGATTATGATTATACTAATAACAGGAGCTTCACATACTGGAAAAACACTTTTGTCTCAGCGACTGCTTGAAAAATATGGTTTTCCTTATCTCTCCATAGATCATCTGAAGATGGGGCTGATCCGTAGTGGATACACAAGCCTCACCCCTGAAGATGACGAGCAACTTACCACGTATCTTTGGCCTATTGTCCGTGAAATGGTGAAGACTGCGATTGAGAACGGGCAACACTTGATTGTTGAGGGTTGTTATATTCCGTCCGATTGGCGGAAAGACTTCAGTGAGGAGTATTTGGAGAAGATTCGGCTGATATGTCTTGCCATGGCAGATGAATATATTGATGCTCATTTCGACAAGATCATTTCGTATGCGTCAACTATAGAATCCCGTTTGGATGACAGCTGTAGCACCGTCGATTCCGTAAAGAAAGACAATGCGGAATTTATCAGACAATTTGCCGGAAGCGATGATGAATTTGTTTTGATTGAAGATGATTATGAGATGGTGATCGACGGAATTGTGGAGAAATGCGGAGAGATGATTAATTGTAAACTTAATAAAGATGATGTCACAATCTGCGGAAGATCAAATTGAATGCCTTTTGGAAAAATCATTTTGGGTGGTCGACTTTCTGCCGGAGCAAGTTTCAGCTGAACGTTCCAAGCAATATTTTGCGGCTGAGGATTTCTGCTGTAATAGTCAGTATGTTAATCAATTGTATCAAAAATTCGCATATCTGATCATAAAACTCAGTTGCTATTTCGACATCGACGGCAATCCATCTCCCAAGATTATTTTTGAGAGTGTGAATGGCTGTACGACGAGGGGGTATGTGAATTTTCTTTTTGCAGACGAAGATGTCCTCGTCACTTTGAACGGAGGTGATTTATATATGACTGTTTATAATCCAAACGAAAGGTTTTTGCAATTGTTGCGGAGCCTTGTAGCGTCGGAAGGACTTTTTTTTAGAAAATCATAAGGGCTGGTATTAAACCTGTCCGAAAATAAATAACGTGAATTCGACGAATTAAAAAGAAGGAGAAAAAGAGATAGTTGGAATGTAATAAATGAGGATTCCAAAGGGCGGAACGCCCTTCCCCCTGTTAAAGTGCGAGCCGTAGGCGAGCACATATAAAAAACACAGAGGAAAGATGTTGCCAGAGAAAGTCTACGACTTTTTATGAGAAAAAGAGACGGAGAATCAGTCGTAAACTAGGATACAACCAAAACAATAAAACGAAAACACGTAGGAGCAGGCATCAAACTTGCTCGATAATGACGAAAAATCATTAAGATTATATATTATGGATCGTAGTTCACAAATTATTCGCACCAGTTGGATAGGCATTGTCGCCAACGTGCTTTTAGCGGCATTCAAGGCCGGAGTAGGTATAGTATCAAACAGTGTGGCGATCGTGATGGATGCTGTCAACAACCTCAGCGACGCGCTGTCGAGTGTTATCACCATCGTCGGCACCAAGCTATCACAACGTCCTGCCGACCGCAAACATCCATTCGGATTCGGCCGCATAGAGTATTTCAGCGCCATCATCATTGCGGTCATCGTGCTTTCTGCCGGCATCACATCATTTATAGAGTCGGTGAAGAAGATATTCGACCCCACAGAACCGAGCTATACGAAAGTGACATTGATAGTCATCGTTGTGGCGATTGTGGTGAAGCTTGTGCTTGGATACTATGTCAAAAGGAAGGGAGAGCAATTGAACAGTGATGCTCTGATAGCATCCGGTTCTGACGCTCTGTTTGACGCCGTCATCACTTTGGCGACACTTATTTCAGCGGGAGTGATGTTGATGTGGAATGTGTCGCTCGACGGAATTTTAGGAGCGTTGATTTCCGTGGTAATCATTAAAGCGGGAATAGAGATGTTGGCCTCGCCAATCAATGAGTTGTTGGGCACGAGCATTTCGGCAGAGTTTGCAAGTCAGATAAAAGATGAGGTATCCGAGTTCGACGGAGTGCATGGCGTGTTCGACCTCATTCTCCATAACTACGGACCTGATGTGAAGATCGGATCATTGCACATCAATGTCTACGACACAATGTCGGCGCATGATATCCATGGGTTGACGCGAAAAATCTCCATGCAGATGTTTGAGCGACACGGAATCATCATGACTGTCGGAGTGTATGCCGTCGCCACGGGAGATAATAAGCAGGCCGAGCTGCAGAAAGAGGTGTTGCATATCATCGCGTCGCATAAAGAGATAATCCAGGTGCACGGACTTTATTATTCAGAGGCAGACAACATGTTCTCTGTCGATATCGTGCCAGATGAATCAGTTAATGATGATGCTGGAATAAGCCGACAACTTGCCGAAGAGATACAGCCATTGGTGCCAGGAGTGAATGTGTTTGTTGTGGTGGATCATAATTATAGTGAATAGAGACAATGACAGTTATTCGAGAAATCCGTTCAGAAGAGATACCGGCGTTGGACGACTTCTTGTATGAAGCCATTTTCATTCCTAAGGGAGTGGAGCCGCCTCCACGTTCCATCATCGAGCAAGAAGATCTGCAGGTGTATGTGCGAGGATTTGGCGAATCCCCACACGACCATTGTCTGGTGGCAGAAGTGGACGGTAAGATAGCCGGAGCCGTATGGGTGAGAATCATGAATGATTATGGGCATGTCGACGATCAGACACCATCATTAGCCATCTCACTTTATCCAGAGTATCGAGGACAAGGTGTTGGCACACAACTGCTTAACCAGATGCTGGATATGCTTCGTCGGAAAGGATATCCCCAAGTCTCCCTGTCGGTGCAAAAAGAAAACTATGCGCTCCGCATGTATCAGAAAGCAGGATTTGAGACGGTGGAGGAGAGAGGCGAAGAGGTTTTGATGGTTGTGAGGATGTGAAGAAAAATAGTGGTGATTTTGAGCATTGATGCAACATCCAAAAAAATGGTTATTTTATCGTAAAAACAGATACGTTATGAATGATTAACAATGTGTAACTTGCGGTCATTATGAGAAACGGTTTAATTTTAGCAGTGATGATGAGCGGAATGTTTGTCGCCTGCACGCAAAAAAATGTTGACAATCAGAAGATTGAGAGTGCGAACACAGCTTTGGAACTGACTCAGACGTGGGATAAGACGTTCCCTTTGAGTGACAAAGTCGACCATAAGAAGGTGACGTTCCATAATCGTTATGGCATTGAGTTGGCTGCTGATATGTATATTCCAAAGAATGTTGGTGGCAAGTTGGCTGCGATTGCAGTCTCTGGTCCTTTTGGAGCATGTAAAGAGCAGTCGAGCGGACTATATGCCCAGCACATGGCTGAACGTGGTTTCCTAACCATAGCATTCGACCCATCGTTTACTGGAGAGAGTGGTGGAGAGCCACGCTATATGGCTTCCCCAGATATCAATACGGAAGATTTTCTTGCTGCTGTTGATTTTCTGTCTGTGCAGGACAATGTGGATCCAGAGCGAATAGGTATTATTGGAATCTGTGGATGGGGAGGCATGGCAGTGAATGCAGCTGCTATTGACCCACGTATCAAGGGCACCGTCGCTTCCACCATGTATGACATGACTAAAGTGAATATTGAGGGATATTTTGCAAGCGAGAATACCCCAGCGCAACGTATGGAAAAACGTAAAGCCATCGCGAAACAACGTGTCGAGGACTATAAGAACGGGAATTATAAGCGTGGAGGCGGAGTGCCAGATGTCTTGCCTGAAAATGCTCCTTGGTTTGTGAAGGATTATCATTCTTATTATAAGACAAGTCGTGGCTATCACAAACGTAGCGGAAACTCAAATGATGGATGGAATGTGACAGGTTGTCAGTCGTTCCTCAACCAACCTATTTTGGCGTTCGCATCCGAGATTGAGTCGCCAGTGTTGCTTATTCATGGAGAAAAAGCTCATAGTCGCTATTTCAGTGAATATGCTTTTGAAAAGATGACGGGCAAACATGTTGAAGGTGTCAGCGCTAAGGAGGGGAACAAGGAGCTCATGATTATTCCTGGAGCCTCCCACGTCGACCTTTATGATGATGAGGCTGGTGTTGTCCCTTATGATAAAATAGAGGAATTTTTTAAGACAAATCTGAAATGAGATAGGAGCGTCTGTTGATGAGACGACGGAAAATGTCCTGAAAAGTTTGTGAATCCACAATTTTTCAGGACATTTTTATAGCTTCATACGTGTTTTTTGCGTCTGAATTTTAGAATCTTTCAGCCAATTTGACAATATCTTTAGGGTTGATGGCAAACTGTTCGTATCCGTCACGAGTCAGTGTCAATTGGGATAGCGCGATCTCCTTCATGCTGTTGGCTTGGCCGAAAAGTCGTAGCAGAGGATAGAGTGGGAGAAACAGATATTGCATCGTCTGAATATGTTTCTGACCTTTTGCCCATTTCATCATTGCCGGACGAAGGGCGAAAGTGCGACGGAATCCTTTCTCCTGAATGTCGTGCTCTGTTTTGCTTTTCACTTGTTGCCAAAATTGTCTTCCTTTGTCGGTTGTGCCGGCTCCACTCAAGTAGATGAATGTCATCTTTTCTTTGTCGGGCATGATGTCGGCGAAGTGCAGAGGAATTTCTTGAGATATGCGCACATACACATCTTGTGGAGTGCCCACTGAAGTTATGCCGGCTATGAAAAACACAGCGTCGTAGCCTTTGAAATGTTCGTCGTCGGCTGCCAGTTGCATAAAGTCGGGGACTATATACTCCTCAAGTTTCGGATGCGCAATCCCCGTCGGCTTACGGCTGACTGACAAAACTTTATCCACTGAGTCTATTTTCAAAAGCTCAAGCAGTGTGCCTTCGCCCACATATCCCGTCGCTCCAGTCAATATAATTTTCATTGTGTTATTTCAATTGTTTGCCATCAGCGAAGGCGTTGCCTACAGTTTTTCCCAGCTGGATGTAAGTGTGGTGGACAGGATCATATGTGATGAGGTCCATTTTTTCAACGTCGGGGTTACCGTCGGCAGCAAGGTATTTTTCGTCGCATAGGATATTGACGATTTCAGCCACAAGGTTGTAACCCTCAGGGCTTTCTCCGATTTTCTCTTTCACACGGCATTCGAGAGTCATTGGAAACTCGCCGAACACAGGGGCGTTCACGTTAGGAGCTTTTGAGATAGTCCAGCCAGTTTTCTCCATCTTGTCGGGAGTTTTTCTTCCGCTGGCGATGCCCACGTAGTCGGCTGCCACCAAAGTTTTTGCAGTTGCGAATGTGACGGTGAAGTCAGAGTTTGTTGCCAGGTTGTCTGTAGTCTGGTGCGAGCCAAGCGAGATCATGATTTCGTGTGCGTCCCACTGTCCGCCCCAAGCGGCGTTCATTGCGTTGGGTTTGCCATTCTTGTCGTATGTGCCGATGATGAGCACAGGTTGTGGCAGAAGCCACGAGCTAGATTTGAAACTTTTCATAATTTTTATTTTTAATTCGTTTTAGCGAAAATATGAAAAAAACGTCGGAATCAGATGAAAAGATTGTAATTTTCTGTTTTGCTGACGATTTTGGCAATCTCCCTTTGTTTTATCCAAAGAGTCGTGGACAATAGAATTTGTTTATCATCCTACCTGCCCGTCAATTTATATCCCAGCCAATGGGCGAACGCAAGATTTGCCACCATCGCCACTATGCCGATTGCTCCATACGTAAGCAATTCCGTCGCACTGAAAATTTCACAGACATTCTGCATCCCGATGTAGGAGTAGGGGAGCGTTAAGACGCTCGTGATGAGCCCTGGCACATATCCTCTCATTATTATCCCTTGTCCGACGTGGATTAGAAGATGTATGGAGAAAGCCATGAACATTATAGCCCAAACTTCTGTGGCGAAGGAAATGCCTGTCACTACGCATACCGTGGCTATTAAGATAAGTGCCAGTTCCTCCAGCACCGCTATTGTAAATGCCTTTGTGCTCAATCCCGACAAATGTTCCACCATTGGTTTGGCGAATGGGAATCTATGGACCAGCGTCTCCTTATGAGTCTGCATCCATTTATGCTGCGTTGCGATCTCCTCGCCGTCATGGATGATGAAGGCGAGCGGAAAGAGCAGAATTATGTATATGGATATGGCGGACATCAGACGGGAGTTTATTTCTTGTTCCACCTTTTCAACACTTGTGCAGCGATACTTCCGGAGAAGTTATGCCATACGGAGAATATTGCTCCAGGCACAGCCGCCAGTGGAAAGATGGCGAAATGAGTTGTGGCAAGCGACGTAGCGAGTCCGGAATTCTGCATGCCCACTTCAATGCTTATGGAAGTTCGTTTTTCAGGAGGCAACCCCATCAGCATGCTGGCAACGTAGCCGAGAGATAGTCCAAGCAGGTTGTGAAGAATCACAGCCACAGCCACAAGCAGACTGCATCCGATTATGTTTTGAGCATTGTGTGATACTATGATTCCGATTATTGCAGCGATGGCAAGAGTTGAAAACATAGGCATATATGGAGTCACTTTCTGTGTGAGACTCTGGAAATAATGGTTTACGGCGAGACCCACTACGATAGGCAGGATCACCACCTGTACGATGCTTATGAACATGCCAAAGACATCCACGTCCACCGTCTCCCCGGCAAGGAGAAGGACGAGAGCTGGAGTGGCAAAAGGAGCGAGAAGGGTAGATACCCCAGTCATGGCGACGCTGAGAGCAACGTCTCCTTTGGCAAGATAGCAAATCACATTGCTTGCCGTCCCACCTGGGCAACATCCCACAAGAATCACGCCAAGTGCGAGTTCGGGAGAAAGGTTAAGAAGACGGCATAGCATCCACGCCACAAAAGGCATGATGATGAATTGTGCCAGTTCGCCAATCACGATTTCCTTCGGATGCATCAGCACAGGTTTGAAATCCGACGGTTTAAGAGTCAGTCCCATACCGAACATCACCACGCCAAGCATAGGAGTGATGGCACCAGTGCCGATCCAAGAGAAAGAAGACGGTGCAAAAAGAGCGACCGCCGTCACAGCCACTACAATGAGCGTGATATGGGATGCAATCCAAGAAGCTATTTTGTAGTCCATAATAATTCGCAAATAAAGTTCACTGCAAAGATACTCATTTTGTTTCAAAACAGTTAGAAAATTTGGCATCTAAGAGATCACCGCGTCTGTAAGACGCTATCTCATTAACCCCGTACATACGCAGCGAAGCGGAGTATGTGCGTGGGGGCGAGGTAGAGGAAATGAGAGATCACCGCGTCTGTAAGACGCTATCTCAGTAGCCCGTACATACGCAGTGCAGCGGAGTATGTGCGTGGGGGCGTGGCAGAGGGATAGAGATCACCGCGTCTGTAAGACGCTATCTCAGTAGCCCCGTACATGCGCAGCGCAGCGGAGGATGTGCGGGGGGCGAGGCAGAGGAAATGAGAGATCACCGCGTCTGTAAGACACTATCTCATTAACCACGTACATACACAGCGCAGCGGAGGATGTGCGTGGGGAGTGCGATAGCCGTGATGAGAGCGTGCCAGTGCGTCTGGAAGACGCTACTATCTCTTAAAATACATCTTTATCGTCGTGTATGTGTGGTATTTTTACTATATTCACGTCGGAAATTAAACTTTTTATGATGAAGATTATAGCAATTCCTACACGAGAGGAGATGGTGGACGACCACTTTGGACACTGTGCCTACTATACAATAGTGACACTCGACGAGCAGAATCAGGTAGTGAAGAAAGATCGATTGGATTCCCCAGAGGGATGTGGCTGCAAGTCGAATATCGCGTCAGTCATGCAGGAGATGGGAATCTCCGTCATGTTGGCTGGCAACATGGGTATGGGGGCATACAACAAATTGTCTGCTCACGGTATCGCAGTCGTAAGAGGATGTCATGGCAAGGTAGACGACGTGTTGAAAGCTTATCAGAGTGGGGCACTTAAGGACTCACTTGAATCATGCGACCATCACGACTGCGCTTCCCACGAAAAGGAAACTGTGTACGTCATGCCGTCGTTGCATCAGTAAGACGCATCTCACTATCCATGTCGGTGATGATGCTCCAAACGGCTTAAAAGGTTGTAGCGTTACAACCTTTTTTTACTTTTTTCTTTATTGCGTCAATTGATACACGAAGAAATGCGTCTGTAAGACGCTATTTCATTAACCCCGTACATACGCAGCGAAGCGTAGGATGTGCGGGGGCGAGGCAGAGGAAATGAGAGATCACCGCGTCTGGAAGACGCTATCTATGTAACCCCGTACATACGCAGCGTAGCGGAGGATGTGCGGGGCATGGAGAATGAAGCCCTAGTGCGTCTGGAAGACGCTACGTAGTGTTATCCCTCAACTTCTCTATTTTTGTTCAATAATTACCTTGTACTGCATAAAAAAGTATGTTTTTTATGCAATAGACTTTATAAAATGAAGAAAATGCGTCTGTAAGACGCTACTTCAGTACCCCCGTACATACGTAGCGAAGCGTAGGATGTGCGGGGAGTGCGGAGGAATTTTCATTCATACCATAAGTATGATATTTTGTTGCTTTTCCTTGCATCATCGTGAGGATTCTGTTGATAAAGCGATACCTTTGCAAAAGTATATAATTCAGGAAGAACATATGGCCGAAATCAGACATATTGAAGAGAAAGACCAGCTACAGTTGGCCAATATCATCCGTTCCGTTTTTGAGGAATATGGAGCACCGTTAGTCAACACTGTTTATGATGATCCACGTACGGAGCATGTCTTTGATGCTTTGGCAGGTAAGAATGCCGAGTACTGGGTAGTCGTTGACAATGGAGTCGTTCTTGGCGGCTGTGGCTACTATCCGACAGAAGGAATGCCAGAAGGTTATGCCGAATTGGTGAAATTCTATATGTCACCTGCCGCCCGTGGTTTCGGCTATGGATCCAAGTTGTTTCGCCAAGCAATTGAAGGGGCAAGTAAGGCTGGCTATAGACATCTGTATATCGAGTCGTTTCCGCAGTTTTCCGATGCAGTGTCCATGTATGAACGACATGGCTTCCAATATATTCCTCACCGTCTTGGCGACTCAGGACATACCGCAACCACCATATTTATGGTCAAGGATTTGCATCCCATAAGATAGTTAAATGTCAGTTCAACGCGTCAGGAAGACACTGCTTTGGAGAAAATGCTCCAAACGGCTCAAAAGGTTGTAACATTACAACCTTTTTTACTTTTTTCTTTATTGCGTCAATTGATACACGAAGAAATGCGTCTGTAAGACGCTATCTCAGTAACCCCGTACGTGCGCAGTGCAGCGAAGAATGTGCGGGGGGGCGGGGCAGAGAAAGTGTGAAAGCACCGCGTCTGTAAGACGCTATCTCTGTAACCCCGTACATACGCAGCGTAGCGGAGGATGTACGGGGTATGGAGAATGAAGCCCTAGTGCGTCTGTAAGACGCTACTTGGTTAACCGTAGGTTAGTTAGATAATGTTCCCCTAACGTTTATGGAGAAGATTAGGTTGATATATGGAAAATGGTCTGGTGGTAGAAATTTTGGGAAATTTTTGTAAATTTGTAGATATTTGAGAAAGATGTCATAGGCATTTGCTTCACGACTTGTTGATTGGAGAGATGTATGTGGAGAGGTGAGAAAGAAGGATGTGGATGAGTGTTTGTGACGTGGTAGCATAATAAAATATCAATATCATGGAAAAAATAATTTTAAGTCTGGGACATTGCTTTGGTATAACTAAACTTTCACAAGAATTGACTTTTGAAAGAGAGAATGTGGTGCTTATTTATGCACCTAACGGTTTAATGAAGACTTCCTTTGCTAAAACACTACAATTATATGGGCAAGACAAAGCAGATAAAGTTAAAGATGAGATAGAAGATATTCCTGGAAGTATAAGTATAAAGGATGAACAAGGTAATGTCATATCACCAGCATCAATATATGTATCAAATTGCGAAGAACCTGATTCTGAGACACCGAAAAACATCTCATCATTCTTGGCTGATAGTGCGTTAAAGCAGAAATATGATGATATCCTAAAACGCTTGTCTGATAAGCAGAAAGCATTATTTAAGGAGATTAGAGATCTTGCGATAAGTACAGATATCGTATCTGAATTCGTTCGAACATTCTGTGAAGATAAACCAAGTCTTTTTTACAGCAAGTTTGAAGAAGTGATGACAGAAGTTGGCGGACGAGAGACCTGTTATGATTTTAAATATAACAGCATTTTTGATAAGGAAGGAAAAGTTAGAGCATTCATTGATGCCAATCGTGATGATCTGAAAGAATATTTTGAAAAATACCAAAACATATTACAATCTTCGAAACTATTCAAACAAAAAAATGGCAAAACATTTGGCACTTACCAAGCGTCTGAATTGTTTAAATCTGTAGAGGACAATGCATTCTTTGAGGTTAACCATAAAATTGTATTGGGTGATGATGAAACCACAATTGATTCCTCAAAGTCACTTGAAACTTTAATAAACAATGAGATTTCTAGTATTGTTAACGATCCTAGAGTCAAAAAAGCATTCGATAAGATTGATAAAAAAGCCAGTGCTAACAAACTTTTACAAAAGTTCAAAGAGATAATTGAAATTCATCCTGACTTAGTTGACAAATTACTTGACTACGACAACTTTCATAAAGAGGTATGGAAGGGGTATTTTGCTAAATTTAAGGATAAGGCCGACGACCTGCTTGAAGCTTATCAAGAATCCAAATCAACGCTAAACAGCGTGCTTCAACAAGCTGCAGGACAAAGAGACGCTTGGGAGAAGATTATAAACATCTTCAATCGTAGATTTTCTGTCCCTTTTGTAGTAAAAATCAAGAATCAGACAGATCTTTTACTTAATGAGGAGGCTGCAGCATTATCTTTTGAATATAGAACACAAACTAGTCAAAAAGAAGTAGAGTCAAAGGTACTGGAAGAAGATGTGCTGAGCAAAGGAGAACTTCGTGCATTCTACACACTACAGTTGCTTTTTGCTATAGAAAAGATGAAAAACGATTGTGGTAAGGAGCATATACTTGTGTTCGATGATATTTCAGATTCTTTTGATTACAAAAATAAATACGCGATAGTTGAATATCTTAGTGAGTTGAAAGATGATGCAAAATTCAAGATGGTCATTCTTACTCACAATTTTGATTTCTATCGAACTATATCTTCTCGTTTGCAAGTTAATAGGAATAGTACATACATGGCTTATAAAGATGGTAATGAAATCAAGTTTCATAAGGCAGAATATTTAAGGGATCCATTCAAGTATATAAAGAAAAATGCAAATATTCCTGAGTTCTTTATAGCCTTAATCCCTATGGCACGTAACTTAATTGAATATACAAAAGACAGCACCAACGCAGATTATTTAAAATTAACCTCATGTCTTCATGTCAAAACAGAAACTGCAAAGTTGAAAGTAACCGATATAGAACGAATTTTGAAGTCTTATATTGATGGGGTAACCGGCTTGTCACCAGATGATACAACTCTCAATATAAAAGAATATATTTACAAAGTGGCAGAAACTCTATGTGGCAAATCGACACTTGATGAAATACATATTGAAAACAAGATTGTCTTTGCTGTAGCTATAAGGTTAAAAGCAGAGGATTATATGATATCTGAACTTAAGAAGGTTATGAAAGATCAAGATTTCAATGATTTTTATAGTAACATAAAATCAAATCAGACTTCTGTGCTCTCAAAGAAATTTAACGAATCATGTATTTCAACAGATGACATACAGTTACTGATTAAAGATGCCAATTTGATAACACCAGAAAACATACATCTCAATAGTTTTATGTTTGAGCCACTTGTTGATATGTCGGTATGGAGATTGAAAAACTTATATAATGATGTCAAAAGTAAATTGGTCTAATAAGAACCCAAATATAGAGTGGCATAGACACAAATATTATTGGGTTGGAAATAGAATTGTAAAAAATCTTGACATAAGTCTGTGTATTTTTATAATCTTATTAAATACAATATTATAGGTAAATATGACTTATGAGTTGCGTGTCTACGTTGACACACAAGACTTATGAGAGCGTCCGTAAGACGCTACTTGGTTGTGCTGTGGTAAGTTTCTCTATTTTCCTATACAAAAATGCTTAAAGATATTTCCCAGCACTTCGTCGGTGGTGATCTCTCCACCTGTGATGGATGCGAGTGCGTCGAGGATGTCGTGTATGTCACGGCTGATGAGGTCGCCGGACAGGTTGGTGTTGAGGCCTTCCTTCACACGGCTGATGCCAGCGAGAGCGTCGCAAAGAGCTGCATAGTGGCGTGCACTCGTCACAATGATGTCGTTGTCTTCGCCTGCGATGGATTCTGCGAATCTTGCCAACGCTGATTCTATCGACTCTTTCCCGACTCCATTCTTTGCGGAGATGGAGAGTGCTGTCGCATCAAAATTGTATCTGTTGTTGAGTAGTCTATTCAATTTGTCTTGTTCACAAATGTCTGATTTGTTGAACAGTAGAAGCACAAGTTTATCCTGCAGCTGTTGTGCGTTGATGAATTTAACGATTTCATTCTCGTCTCGTGATGCGTCGACGATGAGGATCACAATATCGGCCTGCTCCATCATCTTGTACGAACGCTGTATTCCAAGATTCTCTATCGCGTCGTCTGTGTTGCGGATGCCGGCGGTGTCGATCAGTCGGAGTGTGTATCCGTCGATCTGCAATGTGTCTTCGATAGTGTCACGTGTTGTGCCGTGGATGTCGCTGACGATGGCTCTCTCTTCTCCGAGCAGCAGGTTCAACAGTGTCGATTTTCCCACATTCGTCTCGCCGACGATTGCCACCGGAATGCCGTTCTTGATGGCGTTGCCTGCCTTGAATGAATTGGCTAACTTGCTAACTCTCTGCTCTATGGCGGCTATCAACTCACGCAGCTTGGCTCTGTCGGCAAACTCCACGTCTTCTTCGCTGAAATCCAGTTCAAGCTCGATAAGCGACACGAATTCCAGCAACGACATTCTCAGCTGCATCAACTCGTTGGAGAAGCCTCCCTTCATCTGCTTCACTGCGATATGATGGGCTTTTGCTGATGTCGACGCGATTAGATCTGCCACTGCTTCTGCTTGCGACAGGTCCATCTTTCCATTGAGATAGGCTCGCTGGGTAAACTCGCCATGCCCTGCCATCTTGCAACCGTTGCGAAGGAGCAACTCAATGATTTTCTTTTGGATATAGATAGATCCGTGGCATGATATTTCGATTGTGTCTTCTCCGGTGTAGGATTTTCCATCCTTGAAGATGGCACACACCACATCGTCGATGGTCTCATTCCCGTCGGCGATAACCCCATATCTCAACACGTGGGTGGGGCAGTCTTTCAACTTTTTGCTCTTGCTGAAAGAGAATATCCCGTCGACGATGCTGATAGCATCTGGTCCCGACACTCTGATCACTGCTATTCCACCAACGCCGGCAGCAGTGCTTATGGCGCATATCGTGCTGTCTCTATCTATCATTCCGTCTGCGTTTAAGACAATTTATATTCTGCATCGAAACGGAATCCACGAAGAAAATCCTCGATGGAAAGGCGTTTTTTGCCTGGCACCTGTATCTGCAAAAGATGAAGATAACCATCTTTTGTGGCGACTTTCAAGAATTTCTTTCCGTCTGTCACGAGTGTGCCTGGAGTCTCGTTGTGTTGGCAGATTTCCTTTTTAGTTTCGTAGATTTTCATCTGCAGATCCTCTTTGCCTTCAGCAGAGAGGTTTGCCCATGCGGCAGGGTAGGGAGAAAGTCCACGCACAAGGTTGTGGATGTTTTCTGTCGGGTTGTTGAAATCCAGATGGCAAGTTTCCTTGAAGATTTTTGGGGCTGGTTTCAACTCTGATTCCGACGCGTATAGTTCCTCCTGAGGTTTTGGCTTGACGGTGCCGGCGATGATGTTCTTGACAGTATCGAGCACAAGGTCGCCACCCATGATCATCAGTTTATCGTGGATAGTGCCGACGTTATCTTCCTCATTGATAGCTATTTTCTCCTGTTGGATGATCTTTCCTGTGTCAATCTCATGAGTCAGGAAGAATGTAGTGATGCCGGTCTCTTTTTCTCCGTTGATCACAGCCCAATTCAATGGGGCGGCTCCACGATATTGAGGAAGGAGAGAACCGTGAAGGTTGAATGTGCCGAGACGTGGCATAGCCCACACCACTTCAGGAAGCATACGGAATGCCACCACGATGAAGAGGTCTGCATTGAGAGAGCGGAGTTCGTTCACAAACTCCTCAGCCTTCAGTTTTTCTGGCTGCATCACGTGCAGATTATTGTCGACGGCATATTGTTTTACTGGTGAGAACTGCAATTTGTGGCCACGTCCAGCTGGTTTGTCTGGCATAGTCACAACTCCCACCACATTATATTTGTCTTCCACCAGACGTCTCAACGGTTCGACCGCGAAATCTGGTGTACCCATATATACGATTTTAAGATCTTCCTTATTCATAAATAGTTGAGAATTACGAGCTAAAAGTCAGGAATGCCTGCGACATTTCGCATTTATAATTCCTAATTTTTAATTTCAATTAGTATTTTCTTTGATCTGTTCCCCACATCAGTTTCTCTCGGATAGTAGTGTAGAAAGAGTGGTTGTGAAGACGGATTGTTTTCATGTAGAAATCAGCTTTTCTCACCTTCAGACGGATATCTTCAGGGAAAACTTCGCATCTGCCGTCGAGGGAAATCAAAAACTGACCGTTGCGGCTCTCCACAGATAGTTCCATCAGGCAGTCGTCGGTCACGACAAGAGGACGGATGCTGAGGCTGTGTGGTGCGACGGGAGTGATTATGAAATTGGATGCTTGCGGCACTACGATTGGTCCTCCGACGCTCATGGCGTATGCAGTAGAGCCAGTGGCAGTGGCGATGATAAGACCGTCGGCCTGATATTTGGTCACGAACTCACCGTTTATATATGTGTTGATTGCGATCATTGAAGAGGTGTCCTGCTTCAAGATTGCGATTTCGTTGATTGCGTAGTTAAATTTGGAAAATCTTTTTCCGTCGGTAGACAGCTTTAGCAGAGGACGGTCCTCCACCTTATAGTTGCCAGAAGCGATAGCCTCTACTGCTTTGACAATCTCCTTTTCACCGTCGACATCGGCCAAAAAACCGAGGCGTCCGGCATTTATACCGAGCAGAGGAATCTCACGTCGCGCGATTTTGGCGACAGAGCGGATGAACGTACCGTCACCTCCGACGCTGAATGCAACGTCGGCATCAATCTCTTTGTTTTCGGCGAAAGTGGTGATATCCTGAGTGTTGACACCATTTCTGTCGAGAAATTCCAAGAAATAGGGCTCACATGTGATAGCCACATTACGTTTGCCTAGCTCGTAAATGAGTTTTGCAGAATAGATCGCAACCTCCTCACGGTTTACATTTCCAAAAATAGCTACTTTCATATCTCAAAGATAGAGGTGATGAAATAAAGTTAAATTAAAAAAGGACACTCACCAATATTGGTAAATGTCCCTTATGCTGTATAAAGACAAGCCCTTTATTACTTCTTACGGTTACCGTACTTGCTAAGGAACTTATCAACACGTCCAGCTGTGTCAACCATCTTCTTAACACCAGTGTAGAATGGGTGAGAAGAGCTAGAGATTTCAAGCTTTACCAATGGAAGAGTCTCACCTTCGATTTCGATAGTGTCTTTTGTAGCCACTGTAGAGCGTGAAACAAACATATCGCCATTTGACATGTCCTTGAATACTACAGGACGGTATGACTCTGGATGAATATCTTTCTTCATTTTATTGAATTTTAATTTTTTTTACTATTTCACTTGGTAACTTATGTGCAATGCGAGTGCAAAAGTAAGAATAGTTTCTGTTTAATAAAAATCTTTGATGCTTTTTTTGCTAAAATAATGCGTATTGTTGATAAAAGGAGTTTATTTTATGTGTGATGATGCGAGAATTGTGAACTCTATAGCTCATATTTTTAATATTGGTTCTGTCATAGTCGAGGATTGTTAAGTGCCCATGTTTGATTGATTTGGGCCCTAACCCTCTTCCATAGTGCGAGCCGAAGGCGAGCACATATAAAACCACAGAGAATAAGAGTTCTTAGAGAAAGTCTACGACTTTATTATGAGAAAAAGAGAAGGAAATCAATTAATATAACGTGGAACGAGATTAAAAAATAGGAGAAAAACGATAGTTGGAGTGACATTAATGAGGATTGTTAAGGGCCCATGTTTGATCGATTTGGGCCCTAACCCTTCCCCACGTGCGAGCCGTAGGCGAGCACATAATATAATGTCAATTCGCGAAAAAATCCACCAAATTTTACTATTTTTGCCCGAGAAAGACGGTGGATGTATATGTCTGTCGTTGACAAGAAACAATTTTATATAATGTCGTATTAAAGAAAGTAATGAGAAAGAAACTAATATTATTCATCGCCATGTTTATGGCAAGCATTATGGGAATGGAAGCAAAAGAAAAAGAGAATTTGGTAAAGATTGAGTGTGAGTATGGCACAATGATTGTCCGTCTTTACGACGATACTCCTCAGCACCGCGACAATTTCTTGAAACTAGTGAAGGAGGGTTTCTACAACGATTTGTTGTTCCACCGTGTTATAAAGGATTTTATGGTGCAGGGTGGTGATCCTGATTCAAAGGGAGCTCCTGCCGGCAAACAGCTTGGCGCTGGCGACGTGGGTTATACAGTGCCTGCTGAGTTCGTTTATCCTACTCATTATCATAAGAAGGGTGCTCTTGCTGCGGCACGTCAGGGTGACCAGGTTAATCCTGAGAAGAGATCTTCTGGATGCCAGTTCTACATCGTTCAGGGTAAGAAATACAACGAGAATGAGTTGAACCAGATGGAGCGTGCTCTTGGTCAGAAGGCAATGCAGGCAAGATTTGACCAGTTGGTTCAGGAAAACAAGGATTCGATCAAGGCTATGCGTATCAACCGTGATCAGGCTGGCCTACAGGCTCTTCAGGACAAACTGGTGAAAACAGTTGAGACTGAGTTCAAGGACAAACAGAGTGTCAAGATGCCTGAGCAGATGCGTAAGGACTATATGGAGATCGGAGGCACACCATTCCTTGACAATGAGTACACTGTGTTTGGAGAGGTTGTTGAGGGACTTGATGTGATCGACAAGATCGCCGCTGTTGAGACTAATCCTGGCGACCGTCCTAAGACAGACATCAAGATGAAAGTCAAAATGAAATAAAATTCAAAATTATAAATGCGAAATGCTGAATTGAATTAGAAATTAAAAATGCAGAATGCTAAATTTAGTGTTCTGCATTTATTTTTTGATTTAGAAACTAATCAATTTTGCTTAAATATTTTACTATAGGACTCATTCTGCAACTGAAAATTAGGATTGTTAAGGGCCCATGTTTGATCGATTTGGGCCCTAACCCAATCTCTTCCGCGAGCCCAAAGGGCGAGCGGTAAAATGCTTTTAATTATATAGTGCTCGCCTTACGGCTCGCATTTTGGGAGAGGTTAGGGCGTCAATCCTTGAAATTAAAAATTAAAAATTAAAAATTAATTTTTATTTAGCATTTAGCATTTAGCATTTAGCATTTAGCATTTAGCATTTAGCATTCAGCATTCACTTCAAAATCTCCGTCTTTCATTTTAGCATAAAACAGAAAGTCGAAAGGCTCTTCTTCTGTCGGCGGAGTCAAATCTTTCGCACGTGCTTCCACGCCAAAGTCGGGAATCCTCGCGTCGCCTTCTCTTTGGGCATTCCTTTTCAAGCAATCGGAAAGAATGCTTTCCATGAAAATACCTACAGTCATATAACCGTTTTGATCCGCAAGCTGGAAATATTTCTCTCTTTCCTCAGGGGAGACGTTTGTGTTGTCGACAACGATATCCTCTTCTGATATAAACAGAGCGTGAAGCATTGCGTCTTCTCTTTCTCGAGTGCGCAGGTTGTCAAGATTGATACGTGAGAAATCTTGCAGATGTCGGGCCACAAACGTGCTTTTTCCGGACGCAGGAATACCCATCATAATGATCAATATCGGGCTGCCGTCCGCTTCCTGTCTGATGAAATCCGTAAGCTCTTTTGGAGTCATGGCCTTGATTATTGCTTATTTACGTATGGAGCAACGTCGAATTTTATACAATATTCGAGTTCCCAATGCTCCTAATCTAATCATTTTTTGATTTGATTTTTCGATTGTTGAACTTCTCAATGATTGCGTTAAATCTGTCTTCTCTTTCTTGACTCCATTGTGTGCCAGCAAGATGCTTTGCGTTGTATTCACATTGTTCGACGAATCGTTCCGCTACTTTTCCTGTTAGAACAGGGATATTTGTCATAGGTATTGCCATAAAATATTTTTTTTGTACGTTTTTTATTGATGCAAATATAATGCATTTTGATGAAATACAATTGAAATTTCAAATAAAAATCGTTCCGCTCACCCTTCGGGTTCGTGGAGGAGGAGAGGGGTTAGGGCGTTCCGCCCTTAACAATCCTCAATTTTTTCGGACAGCATAATGAAAAATTGCGGTGACGAACCGTCGTCACCGCAATCAAATTAATTGGATATATGTGAGAATTATTGTTTTACAATCTTCGTTGCTGTGCCGTTCATCTTCAACACATACACTCCTGCTGGATAATTGTCTCCGATCTGAGTTCCAACCTCAGCCTCTCCAAATTCGACAACTTGACCGAGCATTGTTGTCACTACAAAATCTCCTTCTGCGTTGATTGTCCATGCTGTGCTTGTAGGGTTTGGATAGACGATAGTTTCCACAATTGCGTCGACCTGCTCCACATCATCAATGGTTTCAGACGAGCAGATGATGCTTCCGTTGGCTGCGTGAGGAGAAATTTTCTGCAGACCGTATGCCGCCTCATCACATTTCGCGAATATAGTCATCGCAGTGTCTCCGTCAGTGACACGTCCGTAAGAGAAGTTGCGTTCGTGAAGCTTGTATGTCATCTCGTCTATCAGTGTGTCGCCTGATGTCAACGGCAAAATCAACTGTAGTTTCTGCTCGATAGCGTCGTTTAGCTTGAAGTTCAGGTGAAGAGCACCGTTGTTTTTGCCTTTATCTGCCCAAAGCACCGCATGACCTTTTGCTGGAATGACAGAAGAAGACGAGCCGTAAGGGATTGTGGATTTGGCTCCTGCTGTCACGTTTTTGACAACCATACCAGCCAAATCAACATCGTACGCCTCGCTGTTGTAGATCTCGATCCAGTCTGGAGCGGATCCGAATTCGTCTAGAGTAGCACCGTTGGAAGCACAAACCTCGTTGATGAACAATCTTGGAATTTTGAATTCTTCGTCTTTTGTCAGCAACACTTGAATGTCTGTGCCGTATGCACTAGCACTGTCGATCACCATCGTTGTTGAAGGATCTTCAGTCAAAGTGCCGTTCACAGTCCAGTTTGCAACTTTGTATCCTAGAGGCAATCTCAATTCTACTTTCACGCGCTCACCAACGAACAAAGGTTGGCTGAACACTTCATTCTTGAATTCGTTTTTGTTGACCCAATATACATAATCAGGAGTTTCATCACCGTCGAATTCTATTCTGACTGTGACATCCGCTAGTTCGTTTGTCAATCCTAAAAATGCGGCCAATTGTTTCTGAACGTTTGAAGGTCTGCGAGTTACGAAGTTTCGCATATTTCTGATTTCAGAGTTGTATTTTGTTAGATTGCCGACATATCCGAAGTCTTCACATTCCATAGTAGCGCACATATCTATTTCTGTAAGTTTGGACATGGAATCAGCAAGTGCCAGTGCTCGTTCGTTATTGAAGTATTTGTCCATCGCATACATATATCTATCGACAAACTTGTATTTGAAGTCCTCGTTTTTGATCAAACCTTCGAACAGCATTGTGTAGACTTTATCGGTTCTGGCTTTATCCCTGGTGAATGTGATCATGTTTTGAGAAACGCTTGTATGTTGAGACAAACCGAAATCTGTGTCGTAAACCATCCAACGCCATTTTCCTCCGTTTTTCTTTCTCCATACTTTGATGTTGTTGATCACCCAGTCTGTGTTGCCGACAAACTGTTCTAGAATCTGATAATCAATATATTCGTTCATATCCATCATCTCGCACATTTTGTCGAAGAAGTCTGGATCTTGGAAATGCTCGTATGCGTACTCCTGCATTGCGTAGAAATCTTCATTTGAGCCGTACTGAGCTACGTATCCAGATCCATTTACAACTTTCAAGAAATCAATCTCGTCTTCTTCGATACCGTAGTTTTGGTTGATATAAGTCTCATCCATTCTTTCTCGCAATCCCATCATGCCGTGGAATTTTCCATTTAGGAAATAAGCCACTGGCATATATGCCTGCAAATCGATGTTCATGCCTTTTGCCAAATTCTGCATGTATCCGTCGCGCCAACGAGGAAACAAGTATCCGAATCCGTTACCTCCGTTTCTCAAAGTGAGAGCCTTGTATTTCGTGTAGTCTCTGTCTGCGAAAAACTTATTGTATTGGAATTTGTTGTCTCCTGTACGTTTGTTTGTCTTGATCTTAAAACTTTTCACTCCATGAGAGCGAGAACATCCTCCCTGTAGTGCGACTTCAACCTCCTGACTGTTGACTGACTTTCCGTCGACAAAGTATTCGAAGTTTGCAGGACGATACCATTCCTGATGATAGTTGGCTTTTTTGACCTTATCCGTCGAACAGATTGTTTGTGCACCGTTTGTTCCAACTACACAACATCCCAAGGAATCACTGTAGAGATCGATGCTGTCTGCCACAATTGAGACGATTGGAAGTGTTGTCTCTCCGCATACCTCATAGTATTCACCCAAATACAGATATGATGCTGTAGCAACGTCGCTCCAAAGCACCCCGTCTTTGAATGCTTTTGCTCGGATGATCGTGTTGTCGGAAACTTCAATAGGTGCTGTGTATTCAATGCCTTTTTGCAATGTTGGGATGCTTCCATCTAGAGTGTAGTAGATTTTCGCACCTTCTGTCTTACACGACAATTCCACTGTCGCAGTGTTGCCGGCTCCGATCAATCCAGATGGGGTCCCTCCAAACACTGGTTTTGCCACTCTCTCTCCGATCTTATATGCTACTCCATTTTTCGCTCCTGGAGTAGGCTCCATATAACCCTCTTTTGAATAAGAGACGTGAGGGTATTGTACAGGATACGAAATGGATATCGTGTCTCCTTTGCCAGTTGCAAAAATCAGCTCTCCTGCATCAGAAGTTAATTTTTTCTGCACGCTTCCTACGTAAAGAGGATGCACGTTCTTGGCTGTCTCGCTGGATGTCTCTTCCTTTCCGAAAAACATCACGCTGTAGCCTGTAGGCAGAATGTGAGTCTTGGCAAGTTTGAAATACCAGTTCTCTTTGCCCTCCTTCAGATTTTTTATGAACCAACCATTTAGGTCGACAGGTTCGCCGTCGTTGTAGAATTCAACATAGCCATTGTAGTCGAACTTGTCGCTCACTGTTGTGGCGATGTTGCTCGGCATAATCTCTGTGATGGTCACAGAAGCGGAGGCTGTAATAGCTGTCGCAGCTAATGTTGTTGAGATTAGCGGCTTTAACATTTTTGTAAAACTGTAAATTTGTTTCATATCCCTTTCTTTTGTTATCAACGTTGGGGCAAAAGTAAGAAAAAAAACAAATAGATTCGATTTTGTCGTAAAAAAAGTGGATTTTGTCTATAAAATAAAGTATCTTTTGTTTGTTGATTTGAAATTCGTCGATAAAAATGAAGTGATCCTACATTGCCAAAATTCGTTTTTTCGCTGTTATAATAGTAAATGAATATGAGTTGACGGTGATGATCTCACCATCAGATTCCGCATACCAATTTTTCCCTTGTTTGGTGATGACGCAGTTGTCTCGAAGAATCACGTCGACACAATATTTCACTACATCGGTGTCGTCTGTAAGTGTCAGATTACGGCGTATGCGATCTTTGCCCATTTCGGTGGTGTGGATTAGGGAGATGTTTTCCAATAAATCATTCATGATGGTGAGAAAATGTTTATAAATGAAGGGGCGAGTCGTGAGCCCGCCCCTTCAAATTATAATTTTGATATTGAATCCAAATTTTTGTCGTTGAAGATATTCTTTCCTTCTGTAGTCATCAAGAAATCGATCAGATCTGCATATTTCTCGCAAACTTTTGGTCGTACCATCTTCATTGTTGAGTTGAGCATGTGGTTGGCTTCTGTGAACCCTTCGCTCAACACACCCATAGTGGCTGGCAACCAGCGTTCTGGATGTAATCCTGCGTATTTGCCACCCTTACGCATCTGGCAAATCTCGTTCCAAAGCATCTCTGTTGCGATCTTTTGATTTTCTGGTTTGGTGAGGTCTCCATGACTGTGCTCTTCCAAACGGGCTTTCAGTGCTGGTGTGTTTGGCACAATAAGGGCTATGGTGTATGGCGACTGGTTGTTGTAGAGCATGCATTGTTCGATAATCGGAGACAATTCCACGATGCTTTCTTCAATTCCCTCAGGAGAGTATTTCTCTCCGTCGCTAGAGATAAGCAGACTCTTGAAGCGTCCAAGCACTTGTAGGAATCCGTCTGGGTCAATGTAGCCCATGTCTCCCGTGTGTAGCCATCCGTCGACGATGGTCTCTTGAGTGGCTGTCTCGTTTTTCCAATATCCTTTCATCACATTGCCTCCCTTGATCACGATCTCTCCCTTCTCTCCGTTTGGCAGAATCTTTCCGTCGGCATCACAGATGGTGATATCCATAAACTTGACGGGAGTGCCGGAACTTCCGAACTTGGCTCGTCCGCTAACGTTGGAACTGATCACTGGTGATGCCTCGCTCAATCCGTAGCCCTGGAAAATAGGGATGCCGACAGACATGAAGAATCGTTGAAGCTCTACATCAAGCAGCGCGCCTCCTCCGATGAAGTATTGCAGACGTCCGCCGAAATTCTCACGTATCTTGCTCATCAAGATCTTGTCGCCAAGCCATACGAGTGGTTTACGCAAGAAACTCAAGCCTGAGCCTCTGTGGAAATAGTCTTTATTATATGCGTAGGCATTTTTGCGGAAGAATTCGAACATCTTCCATGCGAAGTCGCCTTTTGCTTTTACTCCCGACTCGATGTTTTTCCTGAATGCTTTCGACAATGCCGGCACACTCATCATCAGTGTCGGACGTACCTCTTTGATCGCCTGAGGAATAAGTTTCAATGTCTCCATAGGGGTCTTGCCGATAATCTGCGACGCGATTGTCGCTCCATAGTAGATGAAGCAGTACAGACATGTGGTGTGGGCAAAACTGTGGTCCCAAGGTAGAATGGTCAGAGTGATGTCGCTTGTAGATATCTTCACGAGAGAAGCCGACTGAAGAGTGTTCGACACGTAGTTGTGGTGTGTCAGCATGATGCCCTTTGGATCGGACGTCGTGCCGCTGGTGTAGCTGATGTTCACCATGTCGTCTTTGTCGATGGATGCGATAAGAGCGTCCAAATGGGCCGCATTGTCGGAGTCTTTAAGCCATTCCGCACCCTCTTTGATAATCTTGTCGTAGGTGGCAACTCCGTCACTTAATGCATCACAGTTGTCGAGATGGATCAAAGTGATGCCTTCCGGGCCGAACCCCACGTCGGCAAGACGCTTGGCTTGAGGGGCAGAAAGAATCAGATAGCGAGCTCCAGAGTGCGCGAGGCGGAATGACACTTCTCCCTCCACATTCAGCTTAATGGACAGTGGCACGTTCACAGCTTTAGCCATAAGCATACCGAGCTCTGTTATCAGCCATTCGCGTCGCCCCTCACTCATAAGAGCGATACGGTCGCCCGGCTTTACACCCATTTTGATTAGACCTGCCGCAAAATGACGGGCTTGCTGTTTCACCTGAGTGAATGTCAGACTTTCCCATTTGCCGTTTCTTTTGTCAAGAGTAAGTGTGTTATTTGGAAACAACTTGACGCCTCTGTCAAGAAGATCTATGATGTTTTCTAGTTTTTCAGCCATAAGTATCTGATGTGAATAATGAAAATCCTTACGCATCAAATATAAGAATTAATTCATAATTAACAATGCATAATGCATAATTGTTGCCGTCGCATTAATGCAATTTTACAAATAAGAAGGCGGCCTTTTATGATTTATGCCCGACTTCTTCTTTGGTTTTCATGCTTTCATTCGGCTAAAGTCGATTTCCCATAAGAAATTCTCTTTTTGGGAAGCATCGGTAATGTCCTCTATGTATTTGATGGCTGTATCGCAACTTCTTTTCAAATGTGAATATGGATTTTCATTCTCTATCTCGTCGCAGGTCCACCATGCACAGCCTACTTCACAATCATTTCCATTAAGTATCCATAAAGATAATCCGGTGACAGGAAAAAAATCTTCTCTTAGATAATTAATTATTTTGATAGCCTCTTCTTTGGGAAACACGAATGTATCAACATCAGAGCAAAAATATTCTTTTAATGAGTAATATCTGTTGATGTTTGTCTCTTTGATTGCTTTTTCTATTTCCATACTCAAATAAATTAAATTTAATGTCAAATCGATGAAATTAAAAAATAGGAGAAAAATGATAGTTGGAGTGTCATGAATGAGGATTGTTAAGGGCGGAACGCCCTAACCCTCTCCTAACGTGCGAGCCGTAGGCGAGCACATATATTTTAATAGAAGCACAATGATTGCGTTTTGACCGCTCATCCTTGCGGATTCGCGGAGAGAGGGGAAGTTAGGGCGTTCCGCCCTTAACAATCCTCGTAAAACTCAGTCATAATAGGAGTATTATAATTCGTCGAATTCACGTTAAATTTAATCGGCATCTCATTATTTTTGAAGAGGCATTCTAAAATTCGACGCATTAAATTGAGTCTTCTCCGTCAAAACAGATTTCCCTTTTTGTTGAATATCAATAAAAAAAAGGCTTTCAAAACCGAAGTTTCAAAAGCCTTTGTGACCCGTATAGGATTCAAACCTATAACCTTTTGATCCGTAGTCAAATACTCTATTCAGTTGAGCTAACGGGCCATTCCTTTTTTTGTGACCCATACAGGATTCAAACCTGTAACCTTTTGATCCGTAGTCAAATACTCTATTCAGTTGAGCTAATGGGCCAATTACAACCACTTTTTTGTGAATTGCGGTGCAAAGGTATGGAAAAAATTAGTAAAACAAAACAAAAAACGAGATTTTTTATGTTGGGCAACAAAATTTTATATGATTCCGCCATTATTTTTCTATTTTTGTCGCATGATTGAAAAAATGAGACATCTATTATTTTTTATAATGCTTTTGTGTGCGACTCTGGATATCGCCGCACAATCTAATATCTCTGAATATTCTCTTCAGGTGGTCTACAAGAAGGGTGATGCGTCAGTATTTCGTGCCACGAAGGAGAATGAGGAAAAGTATGTCGTTAAAATACAGCAGAGTAGGGTGAAGGCTATGTATATCTCTCTTGGCACCAGGGGCGACGCTGTGGTCACTCTGCAAAGTTTCATCGACAGACCGAAAGAGTTTCGTGTTTTATATAAACTAGATAATCCGTCTAACAATCTGGCAGGCTATTTTCTCAAACAGTCGAACGCCGCTACTCTTGTCAGATTCTACGAAGGTTTGGATCTCAACAATTACGGAGTTGTGCCGTTGAGGAATTTGAAGAAGATAGTCAGGTGGCTTAAAGAAGAATAGTTTTTAGTTGGAATGCTAGGGTTGGGGCAGTCTTCTTCATCTCCTTTGGGCGGTGCCTCTCAGATAGTCCAAAATTTTGAATGTCGTGCTGTAGTATTTGTGGACGTGGATGAATGGCACAAGTTCTGCTCCGAATTCGTGGTATGAAGAGCCGATACTTTTATTCATGCTACCTTCAAAGTCAAAACCCTTCGTTTTTCCTTTTAAAAATTCCAAAGCGTCCCATATCATAAGCGACGGTGCACCTTCGCTTTTTCTTTTAGGGTCGATGCCAGACCATATGTAATAGGCCCATTCGCTGTCCCAAACTAAAAAGCACACTGCTAGTGGTTCCCCCTCGGAATCTTTGGTGCATACAATAGCACCATGTCCATCTTTTTTTGCTTCTTCAATAATATGTTTGCAGTCCCATTTGTCGAGAAGATCGTCCATTCCTCGCTCCTTGTATGTGCGACGGTGGAAATCAAGGAAATCATCGGCAGACATGTCAAAGGTAGTCACAAAACCTTTTTTCTGAGCTTTGTGGATATATTGTTGTTTTGATTTGCAGAATCTTGAGAATAATTCTTCTGGGTCTCCAATATTAGGAAGACGGTAGGTGTAGCGAGTGTATTGTTTAAATCCAGCCCAGTGGAATGGCAGGTGGTTTGTGACGCGCGGTGAAAAATTCTGCCAGAACATGTCTGCATGCAGCTCTTCCAGAAGATCTATGATATTTTGAAATATCTTTTCCTCAAAAGCTAGTTTTTTATAAGTTGACAATCTTCCGGAATATATTGAGTCTGGATAGAATATGAAAGGGCCGGTGTGTTGGCAAAACTCATGTTGGGAGATCAGTGTGAATCCAAATTTTTTGAATATGGCGTACGGCATTGTGGCGATGATGTTATCGTTTTTGTCACGTATGATCAGCACGTCCCAGTTGTCACCACAGCTCGCACTCATCCACCAGTATTGCGAGAACACTGGTATTTCAGGATGCAGTCTGCATATTTCTTTATATTCTTCCTTATTTCTCATAATCATTTTTAGTGAGACGAAGGCATTTCCCCCATCAACCATTGATAGTACAAATATAAAGAAAAAGAAAGGAACGCAAAAGATATTGCGTTCCCTCCTTTGGTATTTAATGCAAAAAGTGATTTATTTCATATTCTGCATTTTTGAATTATTTCTTCACAATCAATCTGAATGCCTGGTTTGTCGACTCAGTGTTTATGATCACTGTGTAGATTCCGTTTGCAAGACTAGCTATATCAACACTGTTGACTGCGTCGGAAGCGTTCAACTGCTCTGTCAAGACAACCTTTCCGTCTATGCTTATGATCTGGACGGAAGCATTCTCGTCTTCATTAAGAATCTCAACATATATAACATTTGCGGCTGGATTTGGATACAGTTTGCAAGCGAGCTCATTGGCGTCAATTGTGTTGGCACCGGATCCATGCTCATAAGTTCCGTGAACCATTGCTCTCGCGCAACCAGAACCAGCCTGAATTTGCCAGTTGATCATTGCAGGGAACGGCTTATTGTTAGCTTCACCCTTGTCGCATCCAGTAAACTCGATCACGTCACCGTTGTTAGCGAATGTGTTGTAGTCTTTTCCATTAGCATAGAATGGAATTGAACCGTTGACAGGCTTAGCCGACAATGAATAATCACCATTCTCTGAAATCTCGATTGGATTGCTCAATGTGATTGTGTACCAGCCTTTGTTCTGCAAATCAATTGCGTCAGAATTGATTGTCTGCTTCTTGCCGTTATGAGTAAGAGTGAATGTTATTGGTTGGCTTCCAGTAGTGTAGATTGCTGAGAAGTAAATCGACATGCCTGTGATCTTGAATGGTTTGTGAGCAGTGAACAATGCAGCTGTCTCACCCCAATCCGAAGTTGACGAAGATGCGAATGTCTTTTCGTCCGGACCAGCTACGAATGAACTGCTTCCCGCGTTCTGCACATAAACATCGATATCTTTGCTGATTGTTGTAGTATATGTTTTGCCAGATCCAAGAAGCTTTCCTCCCTCTGCTTTGTCATACCACTCGAAATCACCGTCGCCCTCGGCAGTGAATGTGATTTTTCCTCCGTTGCCCGACTTGGCATCTGCCACGACAGGAAGTTTAGATGTGATCTCTGTCTCAACTTTCTTGCTTCCACATCCAGGAACTGAGATCTTACAAGTGTACATGCCAGCCTTGGTTGCAGTGTATGTAGAAGATGTTGCACCTTTTATCTCATCACCGTCGACACCCCATTGGTATGACACTCCCTTCAAATCAACAGTTGCATCCAATGTGATAGTTGCAGGATTACACAACTCTCCGCTTTCAAGTTGTACATCTGGTAGCTCTCCTAGAATTGTTACGCTGGCGGAAGTCTCCCAATCTCCAGCAGAATCTACTACACAAGAGTAAACTCCAGCCTCTTTGACTTCGTAAGTTGAAGATTTTGTGTCGGAAACCAACTGCTTTCCATCTTTCGACCAAGTGAATTTCTTCTTTCCGTCAGCAGGAATCTTGCTGTCGAGCACAATCGAACTCTCTCCACAGATTGAACGGTCGTCTCCAAGTTCTGGTGTCGGATGAACCGCCAAACTTGCCACTGGATTCAGGATTGAATTGATATATCCAAGAGACGCTACAAGTCCGGCATTGTAGTCGATACCACCTTCGCTGTATGTGTATTCCTTCTCGTTGTCAACATAATTACCGTCTTTGATAGAACCTCCCACCATGTAGCCCAACTGCATGAATTTTTCCTGAGGTTTCAAGTTTGCCTCGGAGTCGTTGTCAAGACCGTAGAAATTACGGTGGTGAGGATAGTGAGGAAAGTTATCTCCAAATCCTACTATATAAGAGAATTTCTTTCCGTTGCTACCCATGATATACTCGATGGATGTAAGAGCATACGGATTTAAAGTCTTTTCTTTGCCTAGCACTTTGTCGTTAAGAGCGTAAACAAATGCTTGATTTGCTGGGAAACGAAGAATACCCCAGTTTCCGTTCTTCTTGTTTAAGAAATAGCCACTTGATGGTTTATACAAATCGCAGAAGAATTGTAATGCTTTTTTTGCATTGTTATCGTTGGCATACATAGCCATCAAATAGCAAGCCAAATCTTCTGTGTTGTTGTAGTTAAGAGAATAGTTGTGGTTGAAATTATCCTCTACCGCCATAAAGGTAGAATGCTCTTTTGCGGCATTCAAATAAGTATCGTCATTAGTGGCACGGTACAATTCCATTGCAAGCACTACAATATCCGATTCATATTTTGGTTTTGAAGGATAAAAGTCGCTTCCTGTATTACCTTTGGCTGTGCCCATTACATAGTCGTACGCCACCTTTGCTTTTGCCAAACATTTGTCTGCGTATTCTGAATTGTATGGGCGATAACAACGGCTCATGATCGCTAGAGTCGCACCACAGAAAGATGTCATTGATGTTGTCTTTCCTGTGGCTTTGAACACTTTACGAGATCCTTCAGCTTCTCCACCTTGTGCTCTTGAAAGAGTGGCTTTTACAGGTGAGGTACACCATACTTGATGGTCAGGACCTCCGTCTCCTACCTGATAATAGAATGTCTTTTCGTCGCGCACACACTTCATGAAGAAGTCTGTGGCATATTTCAACTCGTCAAGAATATCAGGAATTCCGTTTGGCTTACCTTTCTTGCCTTCCCATGTGTAGTCGCTGGCTCCGATGTAGCCTTCGTAGTTCTGCGAATAAAAATCGCCGTAACCAGTCGGGAATTCAGAATAACCCAAAGCAAGCATATAGCCAGAGTAAAACTCTGTCTGTCCGAACTTCACGTTATCTCCACAGTCTACCCAGCCTCCAGTCAAATCGTAGTCTCCGTCAGCATCTTTTACGAAATCCTGACCTTTTACGAAAGCTTTGAGGTTGCCTGTTAGAGACGACGCGGTCTGTGTTGGCTCATGTTCAGCTATAAGCCAGTTGTGACCAGCACCAGATCTTTGTGCTCCATAAAAGCGTCCGGTCATCCAAAGAGCCTTCTGATATTGCTCATTGTCGAATACTGGTTTGCCCTGGGCAAAAACTGCGTTTGTCGATGCCAATGCCAGAGCGACAACTGTCGCTTTCACGGCAATAGATGAGTATATCTTATTCATAAGCTACCCTATTATAAGTTGGTTATTAATAGTGTTTTATTTTTGATGTGTTGTTAATAGGTCTTATTTCACAGCGATTTTAGCCACACGTTTTTCGTGACGTCCCCCTTCGAAATCTGTTGTAAGGAATGTCTTGACGATCTCCAAGGCTTTTTCTTTGCTGATGAAACGGGCTGGCAAGCCGACGATGTTTGCATTGTTGTGCTGACGGGCAAGAGATGCTATTTCTGTTTCCCAAGAAAGAGCGCATCTCACTCCCTGATGCTTGTTGCATGTCATCGAAATGCCGTTGGCGCTACCACAGATTGCGATTCCAAGGTCTACTTCTCCTTTCTCCACTGATTCAGCAAGCGGATGGGCATAGTCTGGATAGTCGCAGCTATCGTTTGTGTCTGTTCCGAAGTTCTTGATGCCAGCCACAAGCGGAGTCAACTGCTCTACCAAGTATTTTTTCAAATCTGTACCAGCGTGGTCGTTTGCAATACCTATCTTCAATTCATTCAAATTCTTCATTTTATCTAATATATGAATTTGTTTTAGTTTTTCTTCTAGTCAAGTGCACAGATAGTAATTGTTGTGTACAAATCTAGTTGAGTGTACAAATATAGATATGAATTTCAAGTTTCGCAAATATCAGCCGTGATTTTTAGCGAATTAGCTGTAAGATGATGGAATCGTTGATGAAAGTTTATCTCATTTTTTGAGGATTGCAAAGAGCGGAACGCTCTTGCCTCACTTCTTTTCTGCGAGTCCGTAAGAACTCGCAGTCATAAAACGATTCTATCTCTTTTCTCTGTTTGATTTATTGTCGGAAAGTGAATCATAAAATGTGTTTCCGACAATTTCATTTGTCCAATGCCAATGCAACTCTGTTCAATTTCATATCCACATCTTTCACAATCACACCCAGTCTTTGTCCTACAGACACTATCGTCTGCAAGTCGACGTTGCGGTCGCGTGTGAATTCAGAGACGTGAACCAATCCGTCGCGATGCACACCGATATTGACAAACGCTCCAAAGTTTGTGATGTTGGTGACAATGCCTTCCATTCGCATTCCAATTTCGAGGTCGGCCACCTCTTTCACGTTCTGTCGGAATGCCAGCGGCTTGATCTTTTCTCTCACATCTCTTCCCGGCTTGTCTAACTCTTTCATTATATCTTGCAGTGTAGGCAGACCGACCTTCGCGTCGACGTATTTGTTCAGATCGATAGACTCCCTCACCTGTTTGTTGGCAATCAATTCCTCCACTGTCACTTTGTAGTCTTTCGCCATTTTCTTCACTACCGAGTAGCTTTCTGGATGGACGGCGGTGTTGTCGAGTGGGTTCTTCTGCCCACGTATACGCAGGAATCCTGCACACTGCTCAAATGATTTGGCTCCAAGTTTCGGAACTTTCTTCAGCTCATCTCTCGATGTGAAAGCTCCGTTTTCATCTCTGTATGCTATGATGTTTTCAGCAAGTTTCGGTCCGACTCCGGAGACGTATGTCAACAGATGTTTGCTGGCTGTGTTGAGGTTGACGCCGACATGGTTTACCGCGCTCTCCACAACTCTGTCGAGTGCTTCCTTCAGCAATTTTTGGTCGACGTCGTGCTGGTACTGACCCACTCCGATACTTTTAGGGTCGATCTTGACAAGTTCAGCTAACGGATCTTGTAGTCTTCGTCCGATGGATACTGCTCCTCGTACGGTGATGTCGTAGTCTGGAAACTCTTCACGTGCCACTTCACTTGCGGAGTAGATGCTGGCTCCGCTCTCGTTAACAATGTAGACTTCAATATCGGTGAGACGGGAATCTTCCAGAGCTTTGTCGACCGCTTCATGTGTCTCTCGGCTTGCAGTGCCGTCGCCAATGGCAATTGCTCCACATTTATATTTCTTTAGCAATGCCACCAGTTTTTCCTGCTCCTTTGGCAGTTCGGCTCCGCTGCGTGACAGATACAACACTGTGTGTGTCAGCAGTTTGCCTTGCGAATCAAGACACACCACTTTGCATCCGGTGCGGAATCCAGGGTCGATGGCAAGCACTGCCACCTCTCCAAGCGGAGACGCGAGCAAAACCTGCTTCACGTTTTTTGCAAACACGTCGATCGCCTCTTCGTCGGCTTTTATTTTGCTTGAATCTGCGAATTCGGTCTCTATTGCCGGACGTGCGTAATCCTTGTAAGCTGATTTCACCGCCGTCTTCACAAGCGATGAACTTTCGGAATTGCCGTGGACGAAGAGTCCGCTGATATTGTCGATGCACCAATCGTCGTCACATTTGAGCGACACTTTCAACATCCCCTCTTTTTCTCCTCTGCGCATAGCCAGCAGACGGTGTGACGGACATCGTGAAAGTGGTTCGGAATGGGCAAAATATGTATGGTATTGTCCGGCTTCCTCTTCCTTTTTCTTCACCACCTCGCTTTGTACAATGCCGTTGCGACGGTAGGAACTGCGGATGCGGGAGCGAGTTCGTTGGTCTTCACTGATCCACTCAGTGATGATGTCCAGTGCTCCTTGCACCGCCTCTTCTGTGGAGATATCGATATGGTTTTTATGACAGTAGTTGTCTGCCATTTCCTCGCTGTCGGAACGGGAATTTTGCGACATGATCATCTTTGCCAATCCTTCAAGTCCGAGCAGACGGGCTTTCTCCGCCTTTGTGCGCTTCTTGGGCTTGTATGGCAGATAGATATCTTCCAATTCAGAAAGCGACGAGGCTTTTTCCAACGAAGCTTTTAGATCAGAAGTAAGTTTGCCCTGTTCCTCAATACTCTTTAATATAGCGTTGCGACGATCGTCGACAGCGATAATCTGGTTTTGCAGTTTGATGATGCTTTCCACTGTCGTTTCATCCATACCTCCCGTCATCTCCTTACGATAACGGCAGATGAAAGGAATTGTACATTTGTCGGCAAGCAGGGAAAGTACGTTTGCCACTTTGTCTTTTGGAAGAGAAAGTTCCGATGCTATTGATGCTGCTATATCTTTTTCGTTTATCATATTATATGGTCAATTTTCATTTGAATTGTAGATGGGGTGATTACCTCGTCTGACAAGAATTATTAATAAAGTAATCCGAACATCCAAAGAGGAATTTTGTTACCTCTGCCGATTTCTGTATCGTCGACTGCAAGATAGCTGTCTGGCATATCCTTGATTTGCTCGAATGTTTTGTTCTTACCTCCCACTTCAAAGAGATAACGTTTGTCCACAAGAAAATCACCTGCTTTGGGATAGCGACATTCGTGAGCCTCCGACAATTGGTTGAAGAAGAATGTCTCACGTATGGTTCCGATTTCTGCGTATGGCGAAAGAGCGTACATAAGTGTCGGGTTGTTGACATAGATCTTGTCGGGTCGTGAGAGATTGTCTGAACTTTTAACATTGTCGCCCAGCAGGAGAAGTAGCCCGCCTCTCTGTAACGCATATAGCATTTTCAATCCTTGGTTACGATCGGTTTCAAGTTCACGGTACAGACTGCTCATGTTGGGCTGTTGTGGAACTCTCTCCGACAGCACCATCAACATTTTTTTTGTCTTTCGTATTGTTGAGATGTTCACATCGTCAATTTTTGCATAGTCGTTTTCTATTATTTGGTTGACGACTGCTTGCAATCTTATGTCTATTCCATTATGCACATCTTTAAAAAATGGGTAGTAGCCATATTTCAGATACCTTTTGAAGAGAGGCAGGATCGCTGTTTGTGAACAAATATTCATGGCGATTTCAATATGATTGTGTAGCAGATCCTCCAATTCCACAGCATCTTGCTTTATGCCTTGCTCAAATTGTAGGAATTCTCTGAAAGAAAGTCCTCTCATCTCATACATAGCCTGACGACGTGATAAATCGCCTTCTCCGGCTTGAATCTGAAGCATGGAAGATCCTGTATGGACGATATTCAACCCAGGAAAATCATCTGATATATTCTTCAGTAGCGTTTGCCATTTTTCATAGTAGTGGATTTCATCAATGAAAATGTATGTGCCTCCATTATTATAATGAGTCTCCACTACGTCTAATATGTCATGCGACGCAAAGTAAAGATTGTCAAGTGAGATATAGAGCACCTTGTCGAGATCATTTCCTAGGAAAGTTTCTTTGATGTGTTGCAAAAGCATAGTCGTTTTTCCACATCCTTTAGGACCTTTTATGCCAATAAGGGAGTCCTTCCATTCTATCTTATAGTTAAGATAACGGAAGAAATCCATCGGAGTGTTCATCAGCTTGCGGATGAATGTCCTTCTAAGTGATTCAATCTCTAGTTCTGCCATAACGTCTCTTGTTTTAATGTGTATCGACGTTACAAAATTATAAATAATATCTGAAAATACTAATTTTCGTCTGTTTTTAGTATCTCTAAACACTAAAATTTACTTGTATTTAGTATCTCTAAACATTAAAATTAGTGTATTTTTAGTGTCTGCAAACACTAAATTGTGCTAGCTCGCTGAAAAATAGTATTTTAAGTATTGCCGAAAATATGTGTGGAGATATTATTCGTTCTCTTTGTGTATGTAGATTGCGTGGTCTCCTTTATCGTATTGATAATATTTTCCATCAGACTTGATGCAGTCTAACTGGAAGTAGGCGCGGATATAATTGTCGTATGGCATTATCGACACTTTCCACACTTGGCCGAGATTTGAAACGTCTCCGCTATTATATTTGGCATCTTTTTCATTGTTTGGAAGTGAAATATGCCATTCCGACATGTTTTCGCGTCCCCACCTGCCAAGATGATCCCATCTGTTTCCCCAACATGTGCTCCAGAAAAGTGGAAGTTTGGTGTTGGTGCTGAGTGTCGATGACTGCTGTTTCAGATCATCAGTCAATTGTTTGATATCCGCCTCTACGTTGGCTGACTTATACCATAGCTCAAATCCAAAGTCGGTGTCAACATAGTTGGCTGGCTTTTTCACAGGCTCCATGCTTGGTGTGGGATGAAAGACAAAACCTGTGGAATCCTTTATCTGTGCTATCTTCTCTTTGTAGAGTTTATGCTTCACCGAACAACTGGAAATTGTTGAGATGAAGAAAACAATAAATATCAATCTGACTGCTGATTTGATTTGCATAAAATGATTTTTTTATAAAACGACGGCAATTTATAAAAAAGAATGTAAATAAAACGACTTTGTAGTGATTAAATAATGGATAAGAGGATGTTTAGATTCATCCATTTTTTGCCTATCGACTTAAAAATATGTACTTTTGCACCACAATTTTAATTATATCTACATGTAAAATAAATAACTGACATTACATGAAAAAGTTTGCGATGTTGGGATTGTTGCTCCCACTTTATGGTTATGCGGAAGCACATGAGACGATTGAAGGGATCACGTTGGCGGATGTTGTGGTGACTGGAACACGTGAGACGTCGGATATCCGTCATTTGCCGATGACGGTGACTAATGTTTCCAGAAGCGAATTGGAGAAAAATGAGCAGACGAATGTTTTGCCGTCTGCAGTGATGAAGGTTCCGAGTCTGTTTGTCACAACCCGAGGAATGATGGGATACGGAGTGAGTGGTGGAGCTGCCGGAGGAATCAACCTTCGTGGTATATCAGGAGGCACTGGTGGTTTGCTGGTTCTTATCGACGGTCATCCTCAATATCAGGGTATTTTCGGACATCCTATTTCAGATTCCTATCAGACGATGATAGCGGACAGAGTGGAGGTGCTTCGTGGACCTGCTTCTGTGCTTTACGGATCAAATGCGATGGGTGGAGTGATCAATATTGTCACTCGAGGAATGAAGGAAGACGGTGTGAAAACCGACATCAATATCAGTGGCGGTTCGTGGGGTACGGCTCAGGTTGAGGCTACCAACAGATTAAAAAAGGGGAAGTTTAGCAGCACGGTAAGCGGTCAGTATGGCAGAAGCGACAACCATCGCCCACGTATGGGATTTGAGCAGTATGGCGGCTATCTTAAGCTGGGTTACGATTTCAATGAAAACTGGAATATTTGGGCAGACGGTAATGTCACTCATTTCAATGCCTCTCAACCGGGCACTGTTGATGCTCCGATGTATGAGGCTGACCAGTGGATCACCCGTGGAGTGGCGACATTGGCGTTGGAGAATCATTTCAAACATACGAATGGACGTATTTCCGTCTACGATAATTTTGGAAGACATAAGATCAATGATGGATATGCGGAAGGTGCAAAACCGCAGACTCGATTCTTCCGGTCGAAAGATGCTTTGATGGGAGTGTCTATGTATCAGAGTGCTGAGACCGAAGATGGATCTCGCTTCACATTGGGCTTCGACTACCAGAATATTTATGGCGACGCATACTACACTTCCCGTGAGACTGGAGAGGTGCTAGAGACGAAGAACAAGCAGAGTGCGGAGGTTCGCAACCATGAGGTGGCAGGATACGCGGATTTCCGTCATGACTTCAGTAAGGTGACGGTTGATGCTGGTTTGAGAGTCGATCATCACTCGGTGGCAGGACTTGAGATGATACCTCAGTTTGGTGTTGCATACCGTCCTATTGAATCAGGTACGGCTAAGGCTATGGCAAGCAAGGGTTTCCGTAATCCGACAACGAAGGAAATGTATCTGTATCCACCTTCAAATGAGGATCTTGAAGCAGAGCGTCTGTGGAACTATGAGTTGTCGTGGCGTCAGTGTCTGCATTTCGGAAAGTATACGGAGACGGATTCTGTCTACTATCATGAAGAACTTGTTTCGGTAGAGAAAGAAAAGTATTTTCATGAAATTACTTACGGAGTCAACCTATTCTATATGAAGGCCGACAATATGATCCAGACTGTTGCGAAGAAAAACGTCAACACAGGAGAGTTGGAAAACTGGGGTGCTGAGGCTGAATTGTCGTGGACAATAAAGGAACATTGGGGAATCAGCACAAACCATTCTTGGCTGCATCAGGAAAATAAACTAGTGTCAGTGCCTACATACAAAGGCTATCTTGGTGTTGACTGGTATTCAAAAAAGCACAAATGGATGGCATCGGTTGGTTTGCAACAACTTGCTGGATTATACACTGCAGTAGGCAAGGATGAGCAGAAAGAGAATGTCACATTGCTTAACGCGACAGTGAAGTATAATCTCAACAAGTATATCTCATTATGGGCAAAAGGCGAGAACTTGCTTGCACAGGAATACGAAATTCTAGCAGGTTATCCTATGCCGAAAGCCACAGCGATGGGAGGAGTGAAGGTTAGTTTCTAATCTGAATATCTGAACATAAATATGAAGATACGGGATGAGGCAATCGTCGCATTCCGTATCTTTTTATATTTTTGTGAGACGAATAAGAAACTGCGTTTATGACCTATAAAGATGTATTTGAACTGGCAACCTATGAGTCTGGCGTGAGAATATGCGACGTCGCAGATCTCGACAATCTGGAAGCCAAACTTGTCGATAATCACAAAAATTGCAAGAACACCGTCGGCTTGAAGGAGATCGACGAATATGTGCTTGAGACAATCGAGGAGGATGCTGTGTGTGCGGATTTCGACGAGATGATCGTCAGAAAGGCTCTTTCTCTTGGCTATTATCCGATGTCGATGGAGAAGATGGTGATGACGGAGGAGGAGTTGATGGATTTCAAAGACCGCCTTTCCAACGTGAAGAAAGTGAAGGGTGGGGTGTATGCGTGGCGCTATTTTATGACGATCCGCCATCATCTGAAGAAGATGGTCATAGATTTCAATGAGTTCAAATTCCCAAAGAAGACGCGAAGATATGTGCGTCAACAGTTTGGCGACTATACTCTTACATTCAATAAAAATTTTGATTTATGTGCCGAGACTCTCATCGCCCAATATGAGGAGACGTGGGTTGTGCCACCTTTGCTTGACGTCTTGAAGACAATTCATGAGAATCCTGACGACGAAGTGAGTGTGGACAGTGTGGAATTGTGGCATGGCAACGAATTGGTGGCAGGAGAACTTGGTTTTATCACCCATAACGCCTATGCCAGTCTGTGTGGATTCCACATTGAAGACAACAGTGGCACAGTGCAGATGGCGGCGTTGGGCATGTGGCTTAAAGAGAATGGTTTTGCCTACTGGGATCTCGGTATGGAAATGGACTACAAATACGTCTACGGGGCAATATGTATGGGCCGACGTACGCAGAAAGAATATTACGACAGATTGGCATCCTCACGTCGCATATTGCCGAAAGAGGAGATAAAAATAAAAGATTTGATAAAAACGTAGGGGCGATCCATTGTGGTTGCTGGAAAATTCACAATTCACAATTCATAATGCGTAATTGTTGGGAAAATCCAAACTGCTGATGGATTCAACCCTTGTAGAGACACACGGACGTGCGTGTCATGATAAAATGCATAATGCGTAATTATCGCAGATGAATACACCCCAATTACGTCGTTAGACGTTACATATTGGTAGAAAATATGATGATGGGGTCATTCATTACCTCGTTAGAGGTTATATTTTAATGTTATTTGCATTTTTACGGTTCAAGTTCCTTCGCAAACATCAAATCCAATTCCGTTTGAGGAAACGGACATGGCTCCTGAAGCATCTTAGCCTTATAGAATTGGTCGCAAGCCCTCTCCACGGAATCCTCCTCAAAACATTTGAAAAGCATCTCTTTCAGTTCATCCAGATGGTTGGCGTCGGCATCCGAGAATTTGCCGCACTCTTTATAGCTCATTTTTTTAGACGGACGTATATCGTGGTAGTAGTACGACCATACAAGGAATCGCATACATACGTCCGGAGTCATTATTATTTCTTGCATATAAAAAGAATCAAAAGAAAAGCGAGGATTTTCATCTTCGCTTTCTATAAATATATTAAATGTTCTTTGTTTTAGATGTCTTTTGCATCGTCTGGGTGGTTTGTGTAGAACACTCTCAATGGAACAGAAGTCACCTTGATGAATCCCTTAGCGTCCTCGCTTGTCCAACCCTTGTTCATCTCTCCGTACTCACCGAACTTAGTCTTAACCAAGTCGTCCTTAGAGTCAACACCTACGGTTGAGAATGTGTATGGACGAAGCTCAAGAATAACCTCTCCGTTTACGTGGCGCTGGCTCTCCTGAAGCATTGCCTCGATGTCACGCATCACTGGCTCAAGATACTGACTCTCGTGTAGGAACATTCCGTACCAGTTGGCAACCTGATCCTTCCAGTACTGCTGCCACTTAGAAAGTGTGTATTTCTCCAAGAACTTGTGAGCTCCGATGATTACCATTGGCGCTGCAGCCTCGAAACCTACACGTCCCTTGATACCGATGATTGTGTCACCTACGTGCATGTCACGACCGATACCGTATGCACATGCGATCTTCTCTATCTCTTGGATAGCTGCTATCTTGTCTGTGTATTCTTTTCCATTAACCGAGCAGATTTCACCCTTCTTGAAACCAATCTTCAAACGCTCGCTTCCTGTCTTAGTCACCTGCTTCAAGTAAGCAGTCTCTGGCAAACCTTCGCGAGAGTCAAGGATTTCACCTCCACAGATTGAAGTTCCCCAAATACCTACGTTGTAAGAGTATTTCAACTTAGTCCAGTCAGCTACGAAACCATGCTGGTTCAAGTAGTCGATCTCATACTGGCGAGTAAGAGCCATATCACGAGTAAGAGTGATGATCTCTACGTTTGGAGACATTACCAAGAAAGTCATGTCGAAACGCACCTGGTCGTTGCCGGCACCTGTAGATCCGTGAGCAATTGCGTCGGCACCGATCTCATTCGCATAGCGTGCAATAGCCATACCTTGGAAAATACGCTCTGATGATACAGAGATTGGGTAAGTACCGTTTCTCAATACGTTACCGAATACCATAAATTTCAAGCTCTTGTCGTAGTATTCCTTAGTGACGTCAAGAGTGACATATTTAACGGCGCCCAATTTGTAGGCGTTCTCCTCGTTTTGTCTTAGTTGCTCCTCGCTGAAACCACCAGTGTTGGCGCAAGCTGCATATACATCGTAACCTTTCTCTTTGGCAAGGTACATCACTGTGAAGGATGTATCCAAACCGCCACTGAATGCTACTACTACCTTTTTGTTTGCCATTTTATTTAGCTTATTTAAATAAAGACTTTATCTTATCCAATAGAGTCTTAGACTCTTTCTCTGGCAGTTTGTATGGTGGCATCGGACCATATTTTGCCTCTATCGTTTCTCTGCAAGTAGGATCTAGATCCAATTCCTTTTGGGCTGCAGCCAGACAGTCGGGATCATTTGGATCAAACAACATTCCTGTGCAGATGCAATATCTTCTGTCTGTACGTTGAAGGACATCGAAGTTTACACATCCCTCACAACCATGCCAGAAACTCTCGTCGTTTGTCAATTGCGCGAAAGTTACGGGTTTGTATCCATGCTGGGTGTTTAACTTCATCACAGCAGCTCCACTTGTAAGACTGAAAATCTTAGCTTCTGGCCAACGTTTACGAGCCAGTGAGAATGTCATGTGTTTGATGCGACGTGCCAATCCTCTGCCACGGTATCTGTCTGGCACAATCAAACCTGATGTCGTGACATATTGCTTGTTGTCCCATGTCTCAATGTAGCTAAAACCGGCAAAATCATCGCCACACAAAGCCAATACAGCCTTTCCTTCAATCATCTTCTGCTTCACATATTCCGGATTTCGCTTGGCAATACCTGTGCCTCGCACTTTAGCCGCAGCGGCTATAGTCTCCAAAATTTCATCGACGTAGTGCACGTGGCTCTCGTCGGCAAGCACAATCTTTATTTCTGGTTCTTGCTTTTGATCTTGAATCTGATCCATTGCTAATGAATTAATCTTTCTTCAGTGTTGGAATAAACTTGCTTAGCGATTCTATCACAGCACGTTTTGTCATCCCTTCTTTCATCACGCATACTACAGTGTCTTCTCCTGCCACGGTGCCTATGATGACATCTGAGGCTTCGTCATCGATTCGGTATGCCATACTGCTCGCATATCCTGCTCTTGTATGGATGACGAGAATGTTTCCAGAAAAATCTATCGTCACGGCTGCACTGGTTAGGTATGCTGCCTGTGCATCTGCCTGATCATCATTCGCAGGAAGTTTATAGCAATAACCTCCATCGACAGCCGGAGTCTTCACCACCTTCATCGCTTTCAAGTCGCGTGACAAAGTGGCTTGAGTCAGGTTGAATCCTTTGTTTGTCAGAAGTTGGAGCAATTCGTCTTGACTTCCGACTTTTGTTGTCGCTATAATTTCCTGTATTACGGAAATTCTTCTGTTTTTATTTTTCACTGTCGCTTCATTTATGCTTGCAACCTATCCCTTTTATGCATAGTGTAAGGTAACGAGTTGCAAATGAGTAAATTAAGTATCCGTGATGCGTTTTGACAATTTTTATGTTGCAAAACACTATGCAAAAATATACAAAAATATTATTAAATGTTCATTTCCTGCATATTTTTGCAAAAAAAGCTATGAAAATTTATCTGTTGTTGATAGTTTCAGGGTTCATGTCGTGCCTTATCAGGCGATATTCTGCCATTTCCGCATATTTTGTGCCTGGCTTTCCATAGTTGCAGTATGGGTCGATGCTGATTCCTCCGCGTGGCATAAATTTTCCCCATACTTCAATATATTTGGGATCCATCAGCTTGATAAGGTCTTTCATGATGATGTTGACACAATCTTCGTGGAAGTCTCCGTGGTTGCGGAAACTGAACAGATAGAGCTTGAGGCTCTTGCTTTCCACCATCTTCACATTCGGTATGTAGCTGATGTAGATTGTGGCGAAGTCTGGCTGTCCTGTGATGGGGCAGAGACTTGTGAATTCTGGGCAGTTGAATTTTACCCAGTAGTCGTTGCCCTGGTGTTTGTTGTCAAACGTTTCCAGCACCGACGGATTGTAGTCAGACGAGTATGTTGTCTGTTTGCTTCCAAGTTGAGTTAGTGACATATATGATGACTATTTCTTTGTAGATAAGTATTTTTCCAATCCTGCTTTGCGTAGACGACATGCCGGACACTCTCCGCATCCGTCTGCTGGGATGCCGTTATAGCATGTTAGTGTCTTGTTCCTCACCAGGTCGAGCACTCCAAGTTCGTCTGACAGCTGCCATACTGCGGCTTTGTCTCTCCACATTAGCGGAGTGTGGATCTCGATGTCGTAGTCGAGGGCTAGGGCCACTGCCGCATTCGCTGCCTTGATGAATGTGTTTCTGCAGTCGGGATACCCGCTATAGTCCGCTTCCGACACTCCTGTCACAAGGTGGTGGGCACCGATTGTATACGCGTAGACTGCCGCGTATGTCAGGAATATAAGGTTTCTGCCGGCGACGAATGTGTTTGGCAGTTCATCCGCAGGCTTTTCCTTGCATACGTCCATTGACGGATCGGTGAGTGAGTTGTGGTGAAGATTGGCGATGGTGTCGATCTTGTGGATGACGTAGGGGACTCCAGCCTCTTTTGCTATGGCTGTCGCAATCTCGTTCTCCAACACATGTTTCTGGCCGTAGTTGAAACCGATTGCATACACTTTGTCGAAATTCTTTTTTGCCCAGTATAGGCAAGTTGTTGAATCTTGTCCGCCGGACAATAAAACCACCGCTGTTTTTTCCATATCTTTAATTTTGACGGCGCAAAGTTACTAAATTTTGTCGATTATATTCCCGTCGCTCATCAACAAAATGAAGATAGCTGCCACTGGTATATGCAAAAAGAGACACAGCTTTGCCACGTCTCTCTATATTCGCTTATTCCACTGGGTAGAAGGCCCATAGGGTCACTGATTTCAGACCAAATCCGATTTTTTCTTCGGAATTGTTGATCCCTAACTCTTTCGGAGATATTGGATTTAACGGGGTCAACTCCAACTCGACAGCATTGTTTTTTGTGATATGTCTTTGGTCAAAGTTCAAATAAACAGTTTTGTCTTCGGTCAGCACTATTTCTCCACAATCTATTCCGTTGGCTGAAACTTTTATTCTGTTTTCTCTGTGTTTGTCGGACACAAATGCCGCGAAATCAATTTTTAATGTCACCGTTGCGTTCTTTCTGACCTGAAATATCAAGAATCCTTTTTCTCCTACGCACCAACGTCCGAATTCCTCGGCTTCGGAGAACCCATAATCCCAACAAGCAAGAAATTTGTCTCTGAAGTCATAGTATTTGACCATGCTGCCAATTTTGCCTAACCCTTCGACATTTGCCACGTTTTTTGGAATCTGTGTGCCTCTTATCACTTCTTTTTTACAAGATGTGAAAGTTGACAGAATCAAGAATCCAAATAAATAATATATGAGTTTTTTCATGTGTTATTTCTGAAAAATGTTAAACTAGAATTCCATTGTCCGATTTGTCTTTCCATTTTGCAATATGGTCGGACAAGAATAATATGCTTATTGCTATCATGGAGTATTCCAGCAAGAAAAATGTTCTTGATGTGTCTTGAAAACTTACTGTGACACCCAGACATGCTCGTGAAAAGAATCCGACAACGAAAATAAATGTTGGACCATACTTTGTGATGAAAGATTTTTTGTCTTTCCCGATGTAAAGCAAAGAGAATAAGATAGAGCCATAGAATGCTATTGACAAGACACAGATAAGAGATAATTGAATTGCAGAAGCTTGTTGTAGCATTGTGAATACAGGTCGTTGTATCACAAATGTAGAACATAGCATAGCCAATGGAATCATAGAAATATACAATGGAATGTCTTTTTTCTTGTCTCTTATGTAGATTGTAAAAGGCAAAATCGCAGAAAATGCCCAAACAATCAGGGAGTGCCATCTTAAAACCATATATTTTGCTATAGGAGACGCTATGCAAAGTGCAAGTTTTTTGATTGGTGAAAATGGTTCTGTAATTTGAAGACGTGCCATTTCTGACATTGCTCTTTCTGAATTTCCGGGACAAGTGGCGATAAATACAAGATTAGCTAATGCAATCAGCAGAAGTAGACAGTATAGTTTGTTGATTTGTTTTGTTTGCAAATATGTGTATAATGTGAATGCTCCCCACGTCATTATCGCCGCCACACAAATCTGCTCACAGTTGCAGCAGAACAATGCGCAGCAGGCACATATAGCATATGTCGTCCATTTGGGAGACTCTTTATTTTCCAAAGATTTCTTGAATGGAAACAATGTCGGCAAGAATGCGGCCAAAGGCCACAGATATACGATCATTGTCACAAGATATCCTGCCGAACCTTGGTCGGTGATTCTATACAAAAAGGTCAGCAATATTGCGGCAGTGGCATATATGATTCCTCTCTTTCTGGAGAAAAGCAAATAGGTCATCACTACTATAGCCAACACGATTAGAGAGTCTGCGATTGCAAATATCCAAGTAGGTAATTGGACAAACCAAAATGTAATGAATTCTATCAGCACTCGTGATGTCCACGTCGCATAACGCCATTGCAAAAAAGACAAGACGTCGCCCTGCTCATAGTATCCAAACGCATAAATGCGGAAATATTTATAATCGTCAGTTGTTAAGTCTATAAAAAAGTGAAATGTTAGTATTGCGATGAATGCAAATACGAACGGAATGAGTCTCTTTTCTGAAATGTGTTCTATCAAATTCATATTGGGCTGGACTTTAGTTTGCAATTTTAAAATCTCTGATCTTGAGAGTCTATAGACAGTTTTGGTTGGTAGTGTTGTTTGAATTTTTGTCAGTCATGATTCCAACAAAACAGAACATTAATTTCGCAAAAAAAAGGCGTCTTGGTTTCAAGACGCCTTTGTAGGAAATTTATAGTGGAATATTTCCGTGTTTCTTTGCTGGGTTCTGGCGATTCTTTGTCTGTGCCATATCCAAGCTCTGAATAATCTTCTGGCGTGTCTGAGCAGGAAGGATGATCTCGTCCACATATCCAAGCTCTGCTGCACGGTATGGGTTTGAGAATGTCTTCTCATACTCTGCCAATGTCTGAGCTCTCTCTTCGCCAGTCTGCTTGCGGTAAAGAATGTTTACTGCTCCTTCTGCACCTAGCACTGCGATCTCTGCACTTGGATAAGCCAAGTTGACGTCAGTGCCGATGTTCTTAGAAGCCAACACGATGTAAGCACCACCGTAAGCCTTACGAGTGATAAGTGTGACCTTAGGCACTGTAGCCTCCACGTAAGCGTAGACGATCTTTGCTCCGTGACGGATGATACCGTTGTGCTCCTGTGTGCAGCCTGGTAGGAATCCAGGAACGTCCTCAAGAGTGACGATTGGAATATTGAAACAGTCGCAGAAACGAATGAATCTTGCTGCCTTATCTGAAGAGTCGATGTCAAGAACACCTGCCTGGAATGCTGGCTGGTCTGCCACGATACCGACTGTCTTTCCTGCCATGTGGGCGAATCCAACGATGATGTTCTGAGCGAAATGCTTGTGAACCTCGAAGAAATTACCGTCGTCGACGATGCTCTCGATAAGCTCGATCATATCGTATGGTTTGCTTGGATCCTCTGGAATCAAGTCGTTCAACGACTCGTCCTCACGCATTGGATCGTCCATTGTGTTGGCGAATGGACACTCCTCAAAGTTGTTAGAAGGCAAGAAACTCAATAGTTCACGAACCATCATTAGGGTATCCTCTTCTGTGTCACCTACGAAGTGAGCCACACCACTCTTTGAAGCGTGTACAGCGGCTCCACCAAGACCCTCTTTGTCGATATCCTCATGAGTCACAGTCTTTACTACGTCTGGACCAGTAACGAACATGTGGCTCTTCTCCTTTACCATGAAGATGAAGTCTGTCAATGCTGGAGAGTAGCAAGCACCTCCTGCACATGGACCCATGATCACTGAAATCTGTGGAATAACACCCGAAGAAATAGTGTTCTGGTAGAAAATATCACCGTAACCTGCAAGGGCAGAAACACCCTCCTGGATACGAGCACCACCTGAATCGTTGATGGCGATAATAGGAGCACCCATCTTTAGAGCAAGACGCTGCACCTTTGTGATCTTGTTTGCGTTTGTACGGCTTAATGAACCTCCAAGCACTGTGAAGTCGTAAGCATATACATATACTAGACGACCATCGATTTTACCGTAGCCTGAAACAATACCGTCTCCGCTGATTTTTTTCTTATCAAGACCGAAGTTAGAACAGTTGTGGATAACAAACTTATCGATCTCTACAAATGTACCCTTGTCTAGAAGAACGTCAATTCTTTCTCTTGCAGTAAGCTTTCCTTGCTCGTGCTGCTTGTCGATCTTCTCCTGACCTCCGCCTAGCTCTGCGATGCGGTTAAATTCGTTAAATTCTTCGAGTACTACTTTTCTGTCTCTCATAATCAATTATTTGAATTAAGCATTCTCTGGAATATCCATCAATGTGATAAGTGTCTGGTCGCCGTTGATCACGTCGCCCTCTTTCACTAAGATATCCTTGATAATGCAATCTCTTTTCACTTTGTAGTCGCTCTGCATCTTCATTGCCTCAACGACGATTACGCTCTGACCATTTTTGACTTCCTCGCCCTTCTGTACAAGTATCTTGACAACTTTACCTGGCATTGGTGAGAATACACGGTCTTGTGATTCGCTTGAGTCGCCTTTCTTTCTGTTCTGCAGATATTTGGCCTGCTGATCAACGATTTCAACTGGGAAAGTGTTGAAGTGTGTGTTCACCTGATAGCTCTTTCCTCCTTTTTCTCTCTTGAACTCAGCGTTGTAACTACGTCCGTTGTTTGTGATGATTGAGCAACTTCCGTTCTCTGCCATCACGATGTCGACTTCGTATGTCTTGTCGTCAATCTTGATAGTGACTTTGTTGTCTTCTTTGCTCAGTAGCTCAACTTCAGCCACACGGTTTCCTACATGTACTTCCATTTTATCGACTCATGTTTTTAGATTCTGACCATACTAGTGCGCTTGCCGAACTCTCTCCATCTGCTGATAGGACGGTTGTCGCTTGTCTTTGGCGAGTTCTCTTCCAAGTTCACGATATAATCCATATATGATGCGATGATTGCGATATCCTCAACCTCGCTCTTTTCTGCTTCGTAAAGTTTTTCTTCGCTAAGTTTGTCGTTGTTCTCAGCGATGAACTTTGTGTTGTACTTTCCTTCTACGAATGCTGGCACATCCATGATCTTTCTTAGGTAAGATATGTTTGTCTTTAGTCCAGTGATTCTGTATTCGTAAAGCACACGTCTCATTCTTTCGATTGCGAACTCTCTTGTCACAGCCCAAACGATCAGTTTACCGATCATTGGGTCGTAGTGCACTGGAATCTCATATCCCTCGTAGACGAAGCTGTCTACACGTGTTCCGATTCCAAGAGGCTCCTGAAGCTGCTTGATGACGCCTGTGTCTGGCATGAAGTTGTTCTCTGCATCTTCAGCACAGATACGACACTCGATTGCGTGACCTCTCTGCGACAAATCTTCCTGCTTGAATCTCAAAGGAAGTCCGTTTGCCACGTTGATCTGCTCCTTCACCAAGTCGACACCCACAACCTCTTCTGTGATTGGGTGCTCTACCTGTAGACGAGTGTTCATCTCAAGGAAGTAGAAGTTTAGATGGTCGTCTACAAGGAACTCGATTGTGCCGGCTCCTTCATAGTTAACAGCCTTTGCCGCACGCACAGCAATCTCTCCCATCTTGGCTCTTACGTCTGGAGTCATCAATGGGGAAGGGCTCTCTTCTACTACTTTCTGATTTCTTCTCTGGATAGAACATTCACGTTCGAATAGGTGTACGCAGTTGCCGTGCTGGTCTGCCAATACCTGGAACTCAATATGGTGAGGTGTCTCAATGAATTTCTCTATATAAATTGTGCCATCATTAAATGAAGAAATGGCTTCACTCTGAGCAGTGTTGAATGCATCGGCGATTTCCTCTTTTTTCCAAACAAGGCGAATTCCTTTTCCACCGCCACCTGCACTTGCCTTTAGCATTACAGGTAGTCCGATTTGCATCGCTACCTTCACAGCCTCGTCTGCATCTTTCAATGCCTCTTGTGTGCCTGGCACTACTGGAACTCCTGCTGCGATCATGGTCTGGCGAGCCATGATTTTGTCTCCCATTTTGATCATCGCCTCTGCTGGTGCACCGATGAAGATGATACCTTCTTTTTTACAACGTGCTGCGAACTCAGCGTTCTCACTCAAAAATCCGTATCCTGGGTGGATAGCATCTGCACCGAAACGCTTTGCTGCATCAATAATCTTATCTATGCATAGATAACTCTCTCGTGATGCTGCAGGACCTATGCAACATGCCTCATCTGCATAAAAAACATGCTTCGATGTTCTGTCTGCCTCGGAATATACTGCAACTGTCTTAATGCCCATCTCTTTACAAGAGCGCATTACACGCATCGCTATCTCTCCTCTGTTGGCAACTAAAATCTTTTTAATCATATTTTTTGTCTTTTTCTGTATCTAAAGTCCACCGCTAGTGGTGCACTTTAATTCCAAAAACGGTGCAAAGATAACAAATAAATCATATCATTTATAGCTTTTTCATACATTCAAACGATTTTTATGCATTTTTCTGCACATTTTTTATCTGTTTGTGCAATCAAAAGGAATGTAAAAATATTCTTAACTCCTGATTTTTAAATTGTTACTATTTTTTGACTTTTTTTAACAATTTTATCAATTTTTTAAACTTTTTATAGATGTTTGTACGTTACAATTGTTATAATTTTCAACCAAATAGATATAAGTGAAAATAAATTTGCCGATTTCTTTGTTTGTGTTACTAAAAACAATAATTTTGTAAGACTTTTTGAAATTTCAAAAGACCATTGCACAGATATCACGTTTTACGACTTACGGTCACCGACGTTGTTTCTCGTCTATCGTATTTCGTCTATCGTCGCAATGGGAATGACAGAAGAATAAAGCAAAAAATAATTCAACCCTTTTTATCTTTATCGCAGATTGCATGTGATGTAGTCTGCGATTTTTATCTCTTCCTTGATTTTTATTTTCCTGATTCCGAATTTAGTTTTTCCGCTATTCCTTCCATTTTGGAAACTTTTCTTTTAAAATGGTAGCGACTCGTGAATTCTCTTTTAATAGGAATAGTGACACCCGTCTGTTCTGATCATGCTCTATTTCGGTTTGAGCATCAGGAATATTTGGTGCGATGTTAGCAAGTCCGATGGGAATGATTTTATAGTCTTCTTTGTTGTACCCATTTCCTTCCAATCTGCTTAGAATGAGGCTCCTGACATATTCAGCTCTTTTCTGGGAGAGTTTTAGATTGTATACTTCCGACCCTCTGCCGTCTGTATGTCCTGCAATAATAAAGACTTCTCCTGGCATTGGGGATATAAGTCCTGCAAGATAATCATATCGTTCTTCATATTCTGGTCTTATAGAACATCCGAAATCAAAGAAATATTCTTCGTCTAAAAGGGAAATTTGTTCTGTTGGTTCGGGAGAATTCATTTCTTGGGCGACGGTGGCTAAAGGGGCAAGGGTAGTCAGACCAGCTACCAGTCCGGCGATTTTGACAATCTCACCTGCCTTACGTTTCAAGGATATTTGTTTTTCTATATATTCACGTTCTTGCTCGCATGCTGGACATGTGCCTGCGCATACACCTTCAAAGTCGCATTTTGCAGGAGTGTAGACGATGCCGTTAGCATCCGCCACTTGTTTACGTATGGCCTTTAATGTTTCGCAGGTGATTTTGCTTTTGTCCATAGTCTGCTATTTTTATTATTCCCTTTCTTCCTTGACTTTTGCTTTCCAAATTTCTTTTATTTCATTGAATTTAGTCGTTCCGAGTCTCTCTTCCAAAAGAGAAAAATTCTCTTTGACTTTATCATTCACAATGCATGCAGCTTCTCCTTTCAATGAATGTTCCTTAAATAGGAATAGTGACACCCGTCTGTTCTGCTCATGCTCTGGTTCGGTTTTTGCATTCGGAATGTTAGGTGCGAGGAAAGCTACTCCTACTGGAATGATTATATAGTCTTCTTTGTTGTACCCATTTCCTTCCAATCTGCTTAGAATGAGGCTCCTGACATATTCAGCTCTTTTTTGGGAGAGTTTTAGATTGTAAGTTTTCGATCCTCTGCTGTCTGTATGTCCTGCAATAATAAAGACTTCTCCTGGCATTGGGGATATAAGTTCTGCAAGATAATCATACCGTTCTTCATATTCTGGTCTTATAGAACATCCGAAATCAAAGAAATATTCTTCGTCTAAAAGGGAAATTTGTTCTGTTGGTTCGGGAGCATTCATCTCTTGGGCGACGGTGGCTAAAGGGGCAAGTGTGGTCAGACCAGCTACGAGTCCGGCGATCTTGACAATCTCTCCAGCCTTACGTTTCAGCGAAAGCTGGTTCTCGATATATTCCCGTTCACTCTCGCATGCTGGACATGTGCCTGTGCACACACCTTCAAAATCGCATTTTGCAGGTGTGTAGACGATGCCGTTAGCATCCGCCACTTGTTTTCGTATGGCCTTTAATGTTTCGCAGGTGATTTTGCTTTTGTCCATAGTATGCTATTTTTCAATGATTTCGTAAAAGTAGGGAATCGTTGGCAATAAAACAAAAAGAGACGCAATTTCTTGCGTCTCCAATTATGCATTATGCATTACGAATTACATATTCATACCACCGTCTACCTGGATAACCTGACCAGAAACGTAGCTTGAAAGGTCTGAAGCAAGGAATGTCGCAACGTCTGCAATATCCTCAGGCTTTCCTCCGCGACGCAAAGGAATCTTCTTAACCCACTCCTCACGAACTTCGTCCTTCAATGCAGCTGTCATGGCAGTCTCGATGAATCCTGGTGCGATAGCGTTTGCACGGATACCCTTTGAACCCATTTCCTGAGCAACACTCTTTGCCAATGCGATCATACCTGCCTTTGATGCTGAGTAGTTAGCCTGACCTGCGTTACCGTGTACACCTACTACAGAAGCCATGTTGATGATAGAACCGCCACGCTGACGCATCATGATTGGAACAAGTGCGTGTGTGAAGTTGAATGCTGACTTCAAGTTTACGCCGATGACGGCATCCCACTGCTGCTCTGTCATTCTTAGCATTAGACCGTCCTTTGTGATACCTGCGTTGTTAACCAAGATGTCGATATGTCCGAACTCTTCCTTGATTGACTCCACTACAGTGTGAGTCTCGTCGAAGTTAGCGGCGTTTGAAGCATAAGCTTTTACCTTTACTCCAAGTGCGGCGATCTCTTTCTCTGTCTGCTGAGCATCCTCGTTGATAACCAAGTCTGTGAATGCAATGTCTGCACCTTCGCTCGCAAACTTAAGTGCGATAGCCTTACCGATTCCTCTTGCAGCTCCTGTGATAAGAGCCACTTTTCCTTCTAGTAACTTCATATTTAAATAATTTGTTTTCCGCATTAAGATGTCAGATCCGTTTTGTAATGATACGCACTTTTTTGAGGACATGTTATAACTATGTGTCTTTATAACACGCACGTTGTTTAGGACATGTTGTAACACGCACGTCCGTGCGTCTCTACGAGCCTGACTCTTAATTCTTAATTCTTAATTTTTAATTCTAAATTATAAAACGTAGAGGTAGTCGCAGTGGATGACGGGTTTGTCTCCTTTTTTTCCTATTATTTCTGCCACTTCCTCATTTGAGTAGTCGGTCTTTCCGAGTGCGATTTGCTCGCCGGATTCAGAAACGACTCTTATTATGTCTCCTTTTTCAAATTTGCCGCTCACGCTGATGACTCCTACCGACAGGATCGAGCATCTCTCGTCTGCAAGGATGGCTTTTTCAGCACCCGCGTCGATCTTGATCTCACCTTTGCAAAAACCTTCGCTGTGGGCGATCCATTTCTTGACGCTGCTCACTTGCTCGTCGGGAAGGAATCGTGTGCAGACGATGTCTTTAGTGTCGTCAAGCAGGTCGAGGATGATGTTGTCTCGCTTTCCATTGGCGATGATCACCTCAACGCCTTCGTCTGCGACTTTGCTGGCAATTCCCATTTTCGACTGCATTCCACCGCGGCCGAAACTGGATTTGCTTGTCTGCAAATACTGAGACAAATCTCTTTTTCCTGGCAACACTTCGCGAATCACCTGACTCTCTGGATCTGCAGGATTGCCGTTGTAAATTCCGTCGATATTGCTTAGAATGATGAGTGCTTGAGCGTCTATCATTGTGGCTACCAATCCCGATAATTCATCATTGTCGGTGAACATCAGCTCTGTGAGAGAGATGGTGTCGTTCTCGTTGACGATGGGGATCACACCGTTCTCTATCATCACCTGCATACAGTTGCGCTGGTTGAGATAGTGCTGGCGTGTATGGAAACTCTCTTTTGTTGTCAGCACCTGTCCGCAAGTGATGTCGTTGTCGCGGAAAAGCATATAGTAGCGGTTGATGAGCTTTGCCTGACCGATAGCGGAGAATAGTTGGCGCTGACTCACTGCATCCAGTTTGTCGACAAGCACCTTGTTTCTTCCTGCTGCCACCGCACCAGAACTGATCATCACAACCTCAACGCCTTGCTTATGCAACTCCGACACTTGGTCGACGATGGAAGACATACGAGTGACGTCCAATGTACCGTCTTTTTTAGTCAGCACATTAGAACCGATTTTGATAGCTATTCGTTTGAATTTCGACATTAGTTATCTTTACTTGTTTGCAAGAATACCCTGAATTACGGAATTTGAGAATCCGTTTTTCTCCATTGCGTTCAATCCCTTGATTGTCCAGCCACCAGGTGTTGTCACCTTGTCGATCTCGACTTCTGGGTTTGTCTTGTTCTGAAGAATTAGCTGTGCGGCGCCGATCATTGTCTGAGCGACAACCTCGTGTGCGATGTCTGGGCGGACACCAAGTTCACAAGCTCCTTCAGCAGCTGCACGGATGAATCTAAGCGCGTATGCGATACCGCATGAGCTTACGGATGTCATAGCACCCATCTGGCTTTCTGGGATGATGATTGCCTTGCCAAGGTGGTTGAAGATGTCTAGCACCACGTTCTCCTCCTCTTTAGTAGCGTCGAGCGAGCAAACGAAAGACATGCTCTCCAATAGAGCGATTGCTGTGTTAGGCAATACACGGAAATAAGATACATTCTTTCCGATGTATCCCTTCACAGTGTCGAGGCTCACACCTGCTGCGATAGAGATCACCTTGTGCTGTTTCTCGTCGATAGCCGACTTGATGTCGTTGCACACAGTCTCCACAAGCCAAGGCTTGACTGCGATAAGCACGTAGTCAGCCTTCTTTACCGCCTCTTTGTTGTCTGCTGTAGTGAAAATTTTGCTGTCGAGAGCAGTGAAAGCGTCTCTGTTAGCCTGCATTGGGTCAGAGATGAAAAGATCCTCTGCCTTGCACAATCCAGATTTATATAAACCTTTGGCGATAGCACCACCCATGTTGCCGGCGCCGATAAATGCTATTTTCATTTTTATGAAATTTTTTGCAAAGATACTAAAGAAAATGAAAAATGCGAAATGCGAAATGCGAAATGAGGAAGAAAATGAAAAATGCGGAATTACAGAAACTGTTAAAGTTTTATTTTGAGGATTGTTAAGGGCGGAACGCCCTAACCCCTTCTTCTGTGCGAGCCGTAGACGAGCACATAGAAAAGAAAAAAATAGAAACAATTATAAAACACGTGTCCTTAAATGTGTGCAATGAACTCTATGTTTGAAAAAAGACGCGGAATTTGCACGAAATGCACTGATTTTGGTGCAACTTTTTCGAAAATTGCACTAAAAACAGTGCAAAATTTTAATAAAACGCACTAATTTTGGTGCAATTTTGTATTTTTGTTATGGTTTAATTGATATTATATGGATAGACTTCAAAATAGATTTAATATAATGTTGTCTGACACTCCCGTCGGATTTCATAGATATATGTATGACAAAATAGATTGGAGCGATAGACTTATTGGGCTAAAAGGACCAAGAGGAGTAGGCAAGACTACGTTATTGTTGCAGAGAGCAAAAGAATTTTTGGATAGAAATACGACGTTGCTGGTTAACGCAGACGACTTGTATTTTACGTCTCATACTTTAGTGGATTTGGCCGATGATTTTGTGAGGTTGGGAGGCAAGGTTCTTATGATAGATGAAGTCCATAAGTATAAGGAGTGGAGTCGTGAATTGAAACTGATCTATGATTATCATAAAGACTTGAAAGTAGTATTTACTGGTTCAAGTATTTTGGATATAGAAGAAGGAGAGGCAGATCTAAGTCGACGTGTGGTTCCATATGAAATGCAGGGACTATCGTTTAGAGAGTATTTAAGGATGTTCAAAGAGATAGAATTGCCGAAGTTGACGCTGGATGAGATTTTGAATAATAAATTGGAAATGCCAGCAGGCTTTCATCCTTATGCGTATTTTAATGAGTATTTAAGAATTGGCTATTATCCTTTTTCAAACGAATCTCAATTTGAACGTCGATTAATGCAGGTTGTAAATAAGACTATTGAGGTTGATATTCCTCAGTATACGGATATGACGGCGTCTGCTATTCGTAAACTAAAAAGATTGATGAGCATAGTGTCGGAAAGTGTTCCGTTCAAGCCGAATCTTTCAAGTATTTCACAGGTCTTAGGAATTAGCAGGAATCTTTTGCCTGAGTGGTTTGTATATATGGAGAAAGCAGGGTTGATTATGCAGTTGAGAGATGATACAGGAGGCATACGAGGTTTGGGCAAAGTGGATAAGGTATATATCGACAATACCGCTTTGATGTATATGTTAGGACGTGAAAATACTGATATCGGGAATGTCCGTGAGACTTTTTTTTTGAATCAAACGCGTGTGATGTATGATGTTATTACTTCAAGTGTATCTGATTTTCAAATAGGCAAATACACTTTTGAGGTTGGAGGAAAAAATAAAACTCAAAAACAGATTGCAGGAGTGTCGGATGCATTTGTTGTCAAAGATGACATAGAGATTGGATATCAAAATGTCATTCCTTTGTGGGTTTTCGGATTGATGTATTGAGAAAAAATTTGAATGTTGCCGTTGTTATTTTCTCTTGTGTAATACAGTATTAATAGATTAGATGTCTATATTATATGATATATAACAGATTCGGATATCGTTTGAGGGTGTATCAAAATGTAAAATAAAGTTTTTTGAACTTACACTTTGTCACTTTTTTATGAACAAAGCCGTTTCAGAGCTAAAAAAATTACAGTTAAGTCTCTGAAACGGCTATATTTTTGGAAAAATTAAAAATCAACTTACATTTTGATAGTTTGATTTCTTATAAATTGAGTTTTGATACACCCTCATATATCTTTTTTAATAGAAAGATCGTTTTTTGTACATAAGACAATCTCGGGCAAAACAAATATTCTTTTTTCCGAAGATTCTTTCAATTCATAGAGGATTGTTGTCAATTCTATGTTATAATTGAACATTGCACGATTAAATGATGCCTGTTTGTTGTAAAATAACAAACGCATCTGTCATCGAATACAATCCATCAATCTCAATGATAGGGAATTGCTCTCTTCTGTGGAAGGAACTCTCTATTCTGAAAACTTTGCCATTGTCAATCTCAATGATAGGGAAT